>TARA_R110002012_G_scaffold313731_1_pt1 | contig 53984 bp, 43 predicted proteins | sample TARA_R110002012 | Tara Oceans TARA_R110002012 (sample SAMEA4396515) | marine metagenome | biome: Westerlies Biome; feature: [DCM] deep chlorophyll maximum layer (ENVO:01000326); material: water (ENVO:00002006), including particulate matter (ENVO:01000060) such as... | depth 40 m
GGATATCCGTCATCTCATTCCCCCGATGGGCGTGCGATCAACGCGCACAGTGTTGGGTAAAACCGGTTGCTCCGCCCGGGATCGCGCATCATCGCCAATTTGCAGCACGTCAGGTCCCTCCATGGTGAACGGCCGCTAGGCCGGCGCGGGACAGGTCCTGGCGACGAAATCGGCATGGCTCGGCATCACCTTCACGCATTTGCTGATCACCGACTCGATGTTGGCGAGAAACTCCACATTTTGCGCGTCGGTCTTGATATCGACGAGTGGATCATAGCCCCGGGGGAATATCCCCTGACCCAGGAACACCTGGATCCAGCTCTCTTCGGCGAACAGTTCCTCATCCTCGCGGAAGATGCGGCCGTTGGCACGAAACAGGTCGATCTTGCGCTGCAACGTCGGGGGCACCTCCATGTCCCGGCAATACCGCCAGAAGGGCGTGTCGTCCCGTTCCGTGGCCTTGTAGTGGAGGATGATGAAGTCGCGGATACGCTCGTATTCGAAATCCGACTGACGGTTGAACTCGTCGATTCCGGCCTGGTCGAAACCGGCGTCAGGCAGCAGTCGCACCATCCGGATGATCGCCGACTGGATGAGGTGCAGGCTGGTCGATTCCAGCGGCTCTAGAAAGCCGCTCGACAGTCCGATCGCGACGCAGTTGCGGTTCCAGATCTTCTTGCGTTTGCCGGTGACGAAGCGAAGTCGCAGCGGGTCGGCCCTTTGCGCGCCGTCGAGATTATCGCACAGGATGCGCTCGGCCGCGTCGTCGTCCATGTAGCGGCTCGCGTAGACATGGCCGTTGCCGGTGCGATGCTGCAGGGGGATACGCCACTGCCAGCCCGCCGGACGTGCCGTGGATCGCGTGTACGGGGTGAAATCCCCGGACCGTTCGCAAGGCACGGCGATGGCGCGGTCACAGGGCAGCCAATGGGTCCAGTCCTCGTAGCCGGTCTTCATCGCCTGCTCGATCAGCAGCCCGCGGAATCCCGAACAGTCGACGAAGAGATCGGCGGAGATCACCTCGCCATCATCCATCGTCACCGACTGGATGAAGCCGTCCTCGCTGCGGAGGGTGACGTCGACGACCTTGCCCTCGCGCTGCTGCACCCCACGCTCCTGGGCGAAGCCGCTCAGATATTTCGCGTAGAGGCCGGCGTCGAAATGAAAGGCATGGGCGAGATGGCCGATCGGCGACTCGGCCATCCGGGGGTCAGCGCGCATGAATTTGTTCTCGAGCGCGGCCGCAGTGTTGATCGAGTAGTTGGCAAAATCGGTGATACTGCCCTGGCTGTGCGCCTTGAGCCAGTATTGATGGCAGCGCAGCCATTCGAAGTCCCGGCCAATCACTCCGAAGCCATGGATGTAGCTGGAGCCAGGGCGTAGCCAGTCATTGAACTGGATGCCGAGCTTGAAGCTGCCCTGGGTTCGCTGGAGGAACTCGTTCTCGTCGAGCCCAAGCAACTCGTTGAACTTCTTGATCGCGGGGATCGTCGCCTCACCCACGCCGACGGTGCCGATCTCCCGGGATTCGACGACCGTGATCTCGTAGAGCCCCTTGAACAGATGGGAGAGCAGCGCCGCGGTCATCCATCCGGCCGAGCCGCCGCCGACGATCAGAATCCTGCTGAGTTGCCGCATGCGTCGTCCCCTGACCTACGGCGTCGCCGTTTCACACGTCGCGGGCGTCGCGGGCGCTGGAAGCCTTCCGACCGTCCCCGGGCGAGCATAACTCAGCCCGTAACCACGCGGAAACTGAACCATATTGCCGGGGCCCTCGCCCGTACTGCAGGCCGAGCCCGGCCAGACGAAGGACAGACGTCCGGTGAAGTCGAACTCGCCGCCCAGCAGGACATCCGCCAGTCCGTCGCCTTCGGTGCCGGGAAGGAAGGCGGCAACGAACGCGTCTGAAAGGTTGATCAGGTCGTTGGCGTAGGCGGTTCGTCCCGAATACAGCACCGTGATCACCGGCACGCCCCGGCCGGAAACCGCACGAAGGACCGCAAGGTCAGCGGGATTGGTGAGGCTGTGCTGGACCGGACTCGGAGCCCGCACATCACCCAGGTATTCCGCATGGGGTGTCTCGCCGAGAACGACGATCACGGCATCAAAGGCCGACACATCAACGCCGGCACCATCGATCGAATAGACGACATTGGCCACCCCCAGACCCCGACGAAGCGCACCGAGCAGGGTCGTTCCGCCGCGGAAGTCCGCATTGGTATTTTCAGTGCCCTGCCAGGTCAGGGACCAGCCGCCGGTCTGATTGGACAGGCTATCGGCGCTCACCCCCACGACGAGAACCCTGCGATCGTGCGCGAGTGGCAGGACGCCGTTGTCATTCTTGAGCAGAATCACAGACTTCCGCACCGCCTCGCGTCCCAGAGCGCTTGCCAGCATCGCGTCAGCGCGCCCGTTGTACACGCTCGCCGACGGTGCCCGCTCGAACAGGCCCGAGCGCATCTTGACCCTCAGGATGCGCGAGACGGCTTCGTCGAGGCGCACCATGGAAATCCGGCCCGCCTGAACATCGGATACGGTATTGGCGATAAAGGCCTTCCAGTCCTCGGGGACCATGATCATGTCGATGCCGGCGTTGATCGCCGCAGCACAGTGGTCCTTGGTGCAGCCGGGCACCTGATCGATGCCGTTCCAGTCCGAAACGACAAATCCGTCAAAGCCGAGCCGGTCCCGAAGGACATCGGTCAGCAGCGTCCGATTGCCGTGCATCTTGCCATGGTCCTCGCCCGCCTGAACATCGTTCCAGCTGTTATAGGACACCATCACGGTCTGCACGCCCGCATCGAGGGCAGCATAATAACCGGCCCCGTGACGCGTGATCATCTCCTGGCGCGTCGCCCGGGTTTCGCCCTGGTCGATGCCGTCGAAGGTGCCGCCATCGCCCATAAAATGCTTGGCGGTCGCCACCACATCACCCTCCCCGTCGAGGTCACCCTGAAGGCCACGGATCATGGCGTCCGCATACCGGGCGACGAGCGCCGGGTCGCTTGAATAGCTTTCATAGGCCCGCCCCCAGCGACGGTTTTCACTGACCGCGAGTGTCGGAGCGAAGACCCAGGTGATGCCGGTGGCGCGGACCTGACGCGCGGTGGCGCGGCCGATGCGCTCAATCAGGGCGGGGTCGTTCGCGGCACCCAACCCGATATTGTGCGGAAACAGGGTGGCACCGGCGACATTGTTATGGCCATGCACGGCATCGGTGCCCCAGATGACCGGAATCTGGACCGCCATGTCGGTCGACTGCGACGCGCGATAGTAGCGCGCGGACAGCGCAGCCCAGTCCGCAACCGACGCAGCCTTGTCCGCATCCGGCCAGCTGCCGCCACCGTTCAGAATCGAGCCGATGTAATACTGCCGGACCTCGTCCGGAGTGATGTAACGGATCTCGGGCTGGGTGATCTGCCCGACCTTTTGTTCAAGAGTCATCCCCGCCACGATTCCGGCGATGCGCTGCTCCATCGCCTGATCGATCGCATGGGGCGAACGATGGAGAGGCCAGTCCGACGCTTCGATCGTCGAAGCAAACGGTGATGCATTCTCCATCGCTGGAGAGATGCTGCACCCGGCCAGAAACAACAGTGGAAGGCATAGCTTGAAGGAGAGACGGATCATTCAGATACTCGGAGCTTGCATAAAGCGCTGCGGCGGAGTCGCGGTACGGCGGGATAGCGCGTCCACGCCTGGCGGCCCTGGCCGGAGCCTGCACGAGGCTCCGGCCAGGCTTTAACGCTAGAACCGATAGTTGATCCCGAACAGGAACTGACGGCCGTATTCCTCATGGGTCTCCGGCATGAAGGAGCCGTCCGAAGTGTGCGTGCCACCGGCGTCCAGGCCGAGACGGGTGCGATAGGGCGAGTTGGTCAGGTTGTTGACCTGGAACAGCAGGCCCAATCCGTCCAGCCGGCCGGACTGGAAGGTGTAACCGATCTGGGCGTCCACCTGTTCGTCGTCGAGGATTTCAGTGTAGCCACGCGTGGCGAACAGCTGCACCACCTCGCCCTTGAAGGCTTCCCGGAACCGCTTGCTGATACGGGCCTGAAAACCCCCATGCTCGTAGTAGGCGGTGAGGTTGTAGACGGTACCCGACAGGCCGGGAATACGCACTGTCTGACCGGTGGCGCTGGGGTTCAGATCGGACTCGGTCAGGGAAATGCTTCCGATCAAGCCCAGTCCGTCCAGAGGGTCCCAGACCGTGCCGAAGTCGAATGCACCGCTGAACTCAAACCCGTGGATCGTGCCGCCGTTTCCATTCGCCGGCAGCGTCATCTGGCCGATCGGACTGATGATCACGCCGGCCGGGATGGAAGACGCCGTGACCGGAAGCGGAATCCCGGAGAAGTCGAAGGTCCCGGTCTGACGGTAAATATAGGTGTCGAGGGATTTGTAGAAAGCCGCCACCGAAAGATAGCTGGTCCGGTTGATATACCACTCGTAAGCGATATCGAACGCTGTGGCGCGCCAGGGCCTCAGGTTCGGATTGCCGCCGGACGCCGACCAGGGGTTGACGGTCTGACCCGGGGCGCAGGGCTGTCCTGTACAGACGTTCGAGTTGAAGCTGGGGGTCACATTGGCGCGCATCTCGTCCATGCGTGGCCGCGCCATGGTTTTCGACGCCGCGAACCGCAGCCGATGACCATCGCCCAGATCGTAGATCAGATTCAGGCTGGGCAGGACATCGATGTAGTCGTCGCCGGCAGTGATGTTTATGGGCACGATCGGTTGACCCGGAGCCGTGCCGTTGATGATGACGCCCGTCGATTCTTGGGACTGCTGGACGACCTGCAGCCCGATGTTCCCGCGCAGCCGTTCGTACTCGAAATCGGCCTTGGTGAAGAAGGTGACAACCTGTTCCGAAATGTCCCAGTTCTTGTCGTAGAAATTGGCATCCAGGATCGGCGACCGGTCATAGTAAACGTCAAGCGCTCGCGACAGGTCGACACTCAGAACATCGCCGAAACCCGCAAAGCCGAGCGACGTCGGAGTCGCGAGATATTGCGGATCGACAAGGACCTGCTGTCGTCCGTTCTTAAGGAACAGATCAAAGTCGTCCACCCGCTTCGACTTGTCACGATTGGTGAAATTCACGCCGGCGGTGATGGCGCTGATGAAGCCGTCGAGCTGGCGTTCGGCCTGCAGGTCGACCGCGTAGACACTTTCCTCGACATCCGGAAAACGGATGGCACCGTCGTGGCCCCAGCCGCCCCAGGGCGCGCGATCACCCAGCGATACCTGCGCTGCGTCGGCATAGTTCAGACCTGCCGTATAGGTGGGGTAGCCGTCGTCTGACAGTCGGAAACCGATGGTGTCGAGCGTGCGACCCACACCCGGCGTTGCGCCGGTTACCCCACCGACCCCGAGGCCGTAGCCGGCATAGGTCTCGAGAATCTGTTCGCGGCGTTTGTTGGTGGAATAGGAGAGATCGGCCATAAGCCGCGTCCGGTCGTCGAGTTGGTATTCGTTATTCAGCCCCACCGAAAAAAGTTCGTCGGTCCGGGTATTATAGTCGTTCCGGATGATCGGAACGCCCCCGTTGAGCGTACCGCTGACCGCCAGCGACGAGCCGCCGCGATCCTCGGTCTGGACATCGGTGAAGGTCGCGCCATCGGCCCAGCCGTTTGAGAACCACTGCGCGCCCCGGGTCGTCTCTTCCTGATCGAAGCGCGAATAGTAGAGGTCGAGCGTCGAATGAAGCCGATCGTTTGGCCGCCATTCCAGAATGCCGATAAAGGCGTCGCGTTGATTGAGCCGTGAGGTGGCGAACACCTCCTGACCATTGAGGATCAGCGCGTCGTCGGCACTGTCTGGCGTGACGGCGAAGCCAAACGCTTCATAGCCATAGGCCTTATAGTGCTGGTTCTGTGACGGAGAATCCAGATGCGCAAAACCGAGCGCGATTCCCACCGTGCCGTCCGCGAATTGGTCGATATAGCTGAGGCTCGCACGGCCACCGTAATCGCGGACGTCGTCATTGAGCCGGTCGCCCTGGGTCAGCTCGCCACGGAGGTTCAGCGCGACAATTCGCTCGCTGAAATCGAGCGGACGGACCGTGCGCAAGTCCGCCGTTCCCGACAGGCCCATGCCCGAAACCTCGGCGTCAGGTGTCTTGTAGATGACCACTCCCGACAGGAGCTCCGAAGGATACTGGTCGAACTCGACCGCCCGGTTGTCTCCGGAGCTTGCCTGCTGGCGTCCGTTCAGCAGGGTCGTGGTGAAGTCCGGGGCCAGTCCGCGAATCGAGATCACCTGGGCACGACCATTGACGCGCTGGGCAGCAAGGCCGGGCAGGCGCGCGATCGATTCAGCGATCGAGACATCCGGAAGTTTGCCGATATCCTCGGCCGACACGGCCTCAACAATCGACGTTTCGTTCCGCTTGATGGCAATGGAATCGGCCAGACCACGACGAAGCCCCGTTACAACGACCTCCTCAACCTCGGTAACGGCCTGCCCCCTCGCGGCCGGCGATGCCGGAGTCGCGACCTGCGCCAGCGCGCCCGCTGGAGCCGTCAGGGCAAGCGCCAGGGCGGAAACCGTCAGATAGAGATGCCTGGGCGAATTAAGCGTCGGACGACGATCGCTCATGAAGCCGGTGCGCATGGTTAGCCTCCCCTTTTTGATCACACGTCGGCACCCCTGCACCGCGCGAACTCATTATTGGCCTCGTTAATCCCCGCCGGAACGTCAGATTGGAAGCGCTTCCAACGGCTAACTTATCCCGCAAACATACGCAACACATTTTCGCCACAGCCTGTCGGAACTCGCCCCGGAAGCGTCTCCCGTTCCATCGCCACGAGGACGCCGCGAACGTACTGGGAACCGCTCTGGACCGCCGCCTTCGGCCACCGCGTTTCCTTCACGAACCTGGCTTCGGCCGCCATACATAGGTTGCGGCCGACTGCGGTGGCAGTTCGGCTGATGCCTGCCGTCGGCCGTCCTGAATGCCGAATGCAACAGGCACCGCCCCTTCGTTCAGGACAATCAGAACGCGCTCTCCGTCCGGATTGAGGAAGGCGACACCCGTCAAACCGTCCGCCACCGCCAGGCCGACCCTTTGCGCCCCGGCGCGCACGAAGCGACTGGCGTGCCCGAAGGCATAGTATTCCTGATTGCGCTGCACGGCCCCGGTGTGACTGTCGATCGTCACCACACCGCGACAATCTCCACAGCCGCCGGCATGCGGTCCATAGGCTTCGTCCAGGGCCAGGTTCCACATCAGGACCCCCCGCGCCCACCCGTTCGTCGACCCGATGATGAGGTTCTTCATCATCCAGACAAAGCTGTCCGAGAAATCGGACGCCCACTCTCCGCCCGAACATTCGGTGAAGAAGGCCGACTTGTCAGGATAGGCGTCATGAACCTGGGTTTGAGCGGCGACATCGCCGAGATAGCAGTGCCAAGCTACACCCGCCACGAACGCCCGCGCGTTCGGATCGGAAAGGACCCCCAGCGGTTGCTCCGGCTGATCCCAATTGTGGTCCCAATCTAGAATCTTCGTTTCGATCCCCGTAGTCCGAAGAAGCGGGCCGAGGTGATGACCGATGAAGTTTGCCCGACCTTCCGGGCTCCAACGCATGCCGGGATAGCTGTCGGGTTCGAAATCGGGTTCGTTCTGGATGCTGAGATAATCTGTAGGCACACCCTGGGCTGCTGCGGCCTCAATATAGCGCCGGAAATAGTCGGCGTAGGTCGCGTAGAACTCCGACTTCAGTTCACCCTGGATCATCGAGCCGGTGGTTTTCATCCAGCCCGGCGCACTCCAGGGCGTGGCCATGATTTCAAGATCGGGATTGATAGCCAGCGCCTGTCGGACGGTCGGGAACACATATTCCTCCATCCTCTGCGTCGAGAAATCCTTCAGTGTCGTATCCAGAAGGTCCGCCAGACTGTAGTGGTCCAGCGAGAAATCCGAGGCTCCGATCGTGACTCGGGTGAAACTGAAGCCAAGTCCCCCCTCCTCCCGACCGAACAACTCCAGCATCAGGGCATCGCGCTGGGCGGGTGTAAGTCGCGTCTGAATCAGCCAGGCGGAAGCGTCCGTGATCGCCGCACCGAAACCGACCATGTGTTGAAAGCGCCGGCTCACGTCGACAGCGATGACCGGCCGGTCCGACGGGACCCCAGCCGTAAATCTCAATGGAGCCTGTTCGCTCAACATCTGACTTCGGTCACCAGTGGTCACCCACACGCGAGCGGTAAGCGCTTCCGGATCACCCGCAGAGGCACAGCCGGCGACGGTCAGCGCCATCAGCGCCGCCACGACGGGAGCCAATCGCCTCACCTGCGTGCTTTTCCTGATGTTTTCTAGGCTCTCCAAGGTCATGTGACTGCTGAATCCTGCCACAGTCCCTGCCGCAAATTCCTACCAGCCATCGCCTCACCCCTCAAATGGAAGCGCTTCCAATAAGTTGGAACGCGGGGGCTCTGTCAAGCGGTCGCTGCTGCGATCTTTGACGTCGGGCCGCCGGTCGACTCCCGCAGGACGACCGCATGAGGCAGGTTCTGGAACCGCCAGGTCACGTCTCCACCTGCTCCGTTCAGGCGTTTGACCAATGCGATCACCGCTTCGTGAGCCATCTCTTTAAGCGGTTGGTGAACCGTCGTCAGCGGCGGCCAGACGATCGCCGAAACCGGCGTATCATCGAAGCCGGTGATCGACAGGTCGCCCGGTACGTCGAGCCCTCGCCCGTGAGCGATCGACAGGGCACCGGCCGCCATATCGTCATTCGCGCAGATCAGGGCCGTCGGCGGGCACGGGCCGTCAAGCAGTTGCGCCGTCAGCAGTCCGCCGGATCGAAAGGTGAAGTCGCCTTGCAATACCTCGACACTGTCAGGGTCCAGACCCGCTTCCAGAAGCGCGCGGCTGAGACCGTCCCGGCGACGCGCGGCGGACAGGTGCCCCTCGATCCCGCTGATATAGGCAAAACGCCGATGGCCCAGCTTCAACATATGGCGAGCGATATCGTAACCGCCGGCCTCGTCGTCGATGCCGACACCATCCGCCACGTTACGACCCGCGCCGCCCGGCGAGATCGTCACCACACGACAGCCCAGCCGTCGAACCTCCTCAATGAGCATCACGTCATCCGCGAAGGGCGGCGTGAGGATCATGCCCTGACACTTGTGCGAACCGATCAGGTCGAGGATCTGCCGCTGACAATCCGGACTTTGCTGAGGCACGTGATGGGTGAGCAGTTGATATCCCAGGGCCAGGCACCCTCGCAGGGCCCCAAGCTCCAAGGCCGAGGCGTAAAAAGAGTTCGGCTCTGTGTCGAGATCGGACGCGAAGACAAGCGTCAAAATCCGGCTGCCCCCCCCTGCCAGCGAGCGCGCCTGGGGGTTCACTCGATAATTCAGAGCCTCCACCGCCGTGAGGACGCGTTGACGTACCTCATCCCGGACGTTGGGGCCCCCGTTCAGGACGCGGGATACGGTCGTGCGCGCTACGCCGGCACGGTCCGCCACATCGTCGATCGTCGGCTTCTTCAGCGTCACAGATTACTCCGGCAGGGATCGAACAGGACGATGGTCGTATGCCGCGCCTCTTTCAAGAGCTCGACGCGGTCACAGGGGTTACGTCATATGCTGCGATGATCGAGTCTGTCACCCATACCCGCCCGACGATGCGCCGCTCGCTCAGCTTCGTCCTGGGTTACGGTGCCGCGCAGGCCGGCGCATTCATCTGCTTCATTCCCCTGCTGACCCTGCTGCTTCCGGAAAAGGCGGAACAGATCGGCGGTGCCGACAAGGCACTGCTTCTGAGCCAGGCGGCCATGATCGGCGGCCTGACCGCCGCCGGGGCCAATCTCCTGTTCGGCACACTTAGCGATCGCACCGAAAGTCGTTTCGGGCGACGACGTCCATGGATTCTTATGGGTTTTTTCGCCGCAGCGCTGGCACTCGCCCTGATCGGCGCGGCGCGGGATCCGCTGCAGCTGGCGCTGGGTCTGGTAGCATTTCAGATTGCGATCAACGCCCTGTATGCGCCCCTGATGGCGCTGGTGCCTGACATGGTGCCGGATGATCAGAAGGGGCTTGTCTGCGCCTGGGCAGGCATCGCCCTGCCGGTCGCGAGCCTGTTCACCGCGCTCGTGGTCAGTCAACTTGCCGACACCCTCACAGCCCAGTTCGTCGTCGTGATCGTGGCCGCGGCGGGTCTGGTGCTGCCCTTCGCCCTGACCTTGAAAGAACCGCGGATCCCCCGTCCGCGCCGTGAGCCGTTTCGTCTCTCGTTCGTCGCCCTGAAGGACCAGACGTTCAAACTGGCGTTCAGCTCACGGCTGCTGCTCGAAAGCGCCGTCGCGATCAACACGCTTTACCTGTTCTTCTTTCTCCAGACACAGCCGGCCGGCTCCGCGCCAGAGGGCTGGTCCGTCGCCCAGGTATTCGGAGCCCTGCTTCTTGCCTCAACCCTGGCCGCCGCCGCAGTCGGCTTCGCGGGGGGAATCCTGTCGGATCGCCTGAGACAGAGGCGCCTGTTCGTGCTGACAGGCAGTACGGGGATGGCGGCGGCGCTTGCGCTTTTCATTGCCTGGCCGACATGGCCGGGTCCGCTGGTCGCCCAGCTGCTGTTCGGTGCCTTCCATGGCCTGCACGCGACGGCAGTCGCGGCCATGACCGCGCAAATCCTGCCCGATCCACAGAAGTCCGGCAGGGATCTCGGCGTCATGAACATGGCCGTCGCCCTGCCCCAGGGCCTGGCCCCGGCTTGCGCCGTCGTCATTCTCGGCTTCGGATTTTCGCTGACGTCTGTCTTCGCCGCCGCCAGCGTCGCCGCCCTTCTGGCCTCGGCGGTGCTGTTGGCGATGCGCAAGGCACCCTAGCGAAGTCTCTACGCTGCCGCACCGGACGCCGGACACGCTCAGTTCACCGGGACGGTGTCGAACATCACGTCCGCAGTCACAGGGAAATGATCGGAAGGGTATCGGTCGCCCGAATGGGTCGTGACGGTACGGGCGCTCCGGGTCCGAAATCTGCGTGTGAAAATCCAGTCGATCCGGCGGTCGGCCAGGCCGGTGAAGTTATGAAATGTGCCGTCGGGACCGCTGGTCATCGGGGCGGCGAGGCGAACGTCAGTGAGGTCTTCGGAGAACAGGGCATGGACCGGCCCGTCCGGTTCGACATTGAAATCACCCATCAGCACCACCGGAATGTCCGCCGGCAGTTGGGCGATCCGGCTGACGATCAGCCTGGCCGCCTTCAACCTCGCCGCCCCGTCTTCCGTCCGATAGGGAAAATGTGTGTTCAGGACGTAGAAGCGTTGCCCGCCTGCCCTGTCCTCAAACAAGCCCCAGGTCACATTGCGCGGATAGAGATTCCCCCAGGTGATGGAGCCGGCGACTTCGGGCGTGTCCGAAAGCCAGAAGCTTCCGGATTCGAGGAGCGCCAGCCGGTCACGCCTGTAGAAGACGCCCATGTGTTCATCATCGTGACCGCCTCGGCGGTCGATGCCGAACCAGGCGTATTCGGGAAGTTGCTCGACCAGATAGTCGCCCTGGCGTTGGTAGAGCTCCTGTGTGCCGATGACATCAGGGTGCACCTCCGCGATGGTTTGAATGAAGATCGCCTGACGCTGCTCCCACGCATTGTCCCTGTCCTGAGGGACAGGCAGGCGTACGTTGAAGGTCATGACACGCAACGTCGTATCCCCGGTCTGCGCAAAAGTCGGCGAGGCCCCCAGCAGGCAGAGCGTTACCGCCAACCGACGCAAGATAGCGAACAGAGTTGTCATTCCAATTTCCATTCCGGTCGTTAGTCACGGCACCACATGCACCGGATCCAACTTGGGACCTGAGCTGACCAACGTAGGCTTCTTGTCCTGATCCCCAAAGAGCATTGCCGACCCGGGCCCTGGCGGTCAGGCAGGCCGGCTGGTTCCGTTGGCATGGGCAAGCAGACTTCCACACGCGAAAGCGCTGAAGGGTCGAGAGCTGACCCGCTGCATCTGCCGTCCCCGTCTTCTGATGGGGGGCGGGCTCTCCGCTCGACCTTGTTACCGACGGCTCACCACAGACACATGCGCGGTCCGGCAGTCACGCAAACCATACTGTCCAGATGTCAACGTGATCGATGAATAGAGACCGGTTAGCGTTGGACCGTCAGCACCGCCATCTCGCGTCAGACCGACTGTCTTCGTCGCCCCGCAGCATAACGAAATCGGTTGCAAGAACTCAGGTTTCTATTTTAGATAGCTTCCTCACTCCGGCTTCACAGAAACGGGGGACTAGCGATGACGCCAGTCGAGATTCAGAAGGCTCTTGTCCGGCTGGGATTCGATGCCGGCCCCGCTGACGGCAAACTGGGGCCGCGCACGACCGCTGCGGTCCGGGAATTCCAGAGACGCTACAAGCTGAAAGCCGACGGCAGTCCGGGGCCGATCACCCAGTCTGCCCTCCGCCAGGCCCTCGCCGGCCTGAAGACGGAATCGGCGACTCCGACCGCTCCGGGGGCGTCCGTCGTCCTGGACGCCCGTTCGGAAAAGAATCTGAAAGGCGTGCACCCCGACCTGGTTCGTGTGGTGCGGGGTGCCGCCACGATCAGTCCGATCGCGTTCGTCGTCACCGAAGGCCTGCGCACCATCGAACGACAACGCAGCCTCGTCGCCAGCGGCGCGTCCAGAACCATGAAGAGCCGGCACCTGACCGGCCACGCGGTTGATCTGGCCGCCAGGGTCAATGGTGAAATCCGCTGGGACTGGCCGCTGTACCAGACGCTGTCGAAGGCGATGAAACAGGCGGCCCAGGAGGCGAACGTCGCCCTCGAATGGGGCGGAGACTGGCGCTCGTTCAAGGACGGACCGCATTTCCAGCTGCCGTGGGCGAAATATCCCTGAGCCGGGGGGGCCGTACAGCCCAACAGACATCCGCGAGGTTCACATGGCGTCGGTTCGGATTTTCTTTGCGACAAACCGAAACTATCAGCCGGAGAACAAGAAGCTGGTGTTCGGTCCGAGGTTCAATCCGGACGGCGTCGCGGCGCTGCGCTTCGGGCATGCCGATTTCGACGTCGCCGATGCCTCGCCGAAGCTGGACGCGATCCATGTCTATCCGGACACGCTGGGCGAGGACGTCACCAAGTCGGGCAGCGGCGCCATGATGGACGACCTGCGCCAGCGCATGCGCGGCAAGCGCAGCGACACCCTGGTCTTCATCCACGGCTTCAACGTGACGTTCAACGGTGCCCTGGAAGCCGCGGCGCTGCTGGCGCGCGACGTGCGGGTCGGCGACGACCCCGTCAACGTCATGCTGTTCAGCTGGCCGTCCGACGGAGCGGCGGTTCCGCTGATGTCCTACTACAGCGATCGCGAGGACGCCCGCGCCTCCGGCCCCGCCATCGCGCGGGCGTTCCTGAAGCTGCAGGAGTATCTGGTCCAGCTGAACGCGGACGACTACTGCCAGCGCTGCCTGCATCTGCTGACGCACAGCATGGGGGCTTACGTACTGAGGAACGCGCTGCAGGCTGTCCGGGCCAAGGATCCGCGCGCCCTGACCCGCACCTTCGACCAGATCCTGCTCGCCGCCCCGGACGAGGATGACGACGCGTTCGAGACCGACGACAAGCTGCGCCTTCTGCCGCGCCTCGGGCGCCAGGTGACCGTCTACTTCAACCCGAACGACAAGGGGCTGATCATCTCCGACCGGACCAAGCTCAATCCGGATCGCCTCGGGTCGGGTGGCCCCCGTCTGATCGACCTGATCCCGAAAAAGGTGGTGATGGTCGACTGCCGCCGGGTGGCCGGCCACGCCGATCCCTTCATCGAGCACAGCTACTATATCCGCAGTCGCGCGATGTCCGCGGACATCGCCGCGGTGCTGGCCGACACGCCGCCGGAGTCGATCGGCAACCGAACCTATGTCGACTCGATCCGTTCGTGGAGGATCATCGCCGAACCCGGCCTGACGCCCGCCGCAGACGCCAGATGATCGCCGTCGTCCGAGGGACAGGTCTGTGTCAGGTCAACGATCGCGACTCTCAACTTGCCCGGCCCGGAAAAATCTCAGGCGGTGGCCACCGCCCAGGCGACATGGGCCCCGACGCGAACGCGCAGAGGGCGAGTCGACTGAGCAGAGAGCGCCGGCACCCGCGACCGGGATCCCCTCAAACAGGGCTTGCCGAATGACGTCAGTCGTTGAGGCGCGCCCAGATGGCCTTGAGATCGACGCTCAGCTTCATCGGATCGAACGGCTTGGGAATAACATCCAGGGCTCCAAGCGCCAGATAGCGTTCCACTTCAACCTGCTGGACCCGTGCGGTCATGAAGACGACCGGGATATGACACAGGGCGGCATCCGCCTTTAGCGCCGACAGCGTGGCGGGGCCGTCCAGACCCGGCATCATGACATCAAGCAAGATCAGGTCGGGCATGATGTCCGCGACCTGGGCAAGGCATTGGGCCCCGCCGTTTACGCTCGAGACCGTCAGGCCGCCCACCAGTTCCAGGCTGATCCGGGCCACTTCCAGAATGTCCGGGTCGTCGTCGACGCACAGGACATGATTCAGGGATCTAGACATAGCTGATCTCCCGGGCATTCCGGGTCCGGTTTTCGACAAGGCCCAGGATGGTTTCAACAATGAGAGCCTCGGAATGACGCGACTTTACCATGGCCGCAGCAACGTCGGGAAGAACATCGGCCGGGGCCTCGGCCGCGGACAGGATGGTGACGGGGATCGCCCCCCCTGCCCTGTCTCTCAATGCCGGCAACAATGACAGACCGTCGCCATCTGGCAGGCCTATATCAAGTATGACCAGGGCAAAAGACTGGTCGGCGACCAGACGCACGGCCTGACTCAGGGTCGTCGCTGTGACCAGCTCGGCCTTGCCCTGCAGGGCGGCGGCAAGGAACTGACTGAAGTCCTCGTCGTCCTCGACATGCAGGACACGGGGCAGGCGTTCCGCTCCGGCGATGGCCTGACTCAGGACCTGTCTGACCTCCTCGCCATCGGCGGCATGGCGAATGATCCCGGCGATCCCGGCTTCAGGCGATCCAACCTCGTCACGCCCATCGACCCCCGACAGCAACACCACCGGAAGATGGACCCCGGCAGGCAGGGCCCGCAGGTCGCGAACCAGATCCAGTCCGTTTTCGGCAGACACGACCTGGTCGATGACCAGAGCCGCATAGTCACGCATCATCACCTTCTGCAGGACATCGACCGGCGTGATTGCGACATCCACCTGATAACCGGCCCCGCTCAGGGCCCGGTCCAGCGTGACCCGGCTGTCATCGTCACCGGCACAGACCAGAACGGCCGGACCTGCGGCCGGGTCAGGCGTCCTGATTACCGCTTCGGCGACATGCGGCTGGCTCACCGGAACCTCAAACCAGAAGGTTGACCCATGATTGGTGCGGGTATCGAACCCGATCTCACCGCCCATCTGCTCGATGATCTGCCGGCTGATGTGCAGCCCCAGACCGGTACCGCCCCGCGCGCGAGTGATCGATGAATCGCCCTGGGAGAATTTACCGAAGATCTGTTCCCGGTATTCCTCGGCGATACCGGGTCCATGATCCGTCACCGAGATCCGTACCCGGCTACCTGCCCGTGCGGTTGATATCACCACCGAGTCACCGTCGGGCGAGAATTTAGCCGCATTGGACAACAGATTGGACAGCACCTGGATCAGGCGATCCGCATCCGCCTGAATCTGCAAGTTCTGCTCGACCGGCTCAGCACTCAGGGAAACATTGAAATTCTCGGCATAGGCCGTGTTGGCTTCGACCGCCTGGTTGATCAGCCAGGCCAGATCATGGCTCCGCACATCGAACCGCATCTGCCCGGAGGCGAGCTTGTCGATGTCCAGGATGTCATTGATCAGCAGGATCAGCCGTTCGCAGTTGTTGTGAGCGATCTCGAGCAACCGCGTTGCCTTGGCCGGCAACTCCGACGCCATCGCCCCGACCACCAGACCGAGCGACCCCCGGATCGACGTCAACGGCGTGCGCAATTCATGACTCACCACGGAAATGAACTCGCTCTTGATGCGGTCCATCTCCTTGCGGTCGGTGATGTCCTGAACCTGGACGATGAAGAATTTCGGTTCGCCGTCATGGTCCCTGACCAGGGATGCGTTGACCAGCGTCCAGATGATCCGGCCCGACCGATGATAATAGCGTTTTTCGGTCTGGTAGTTCCTGATCTCGCCGGCGAGGGCGCGGGCCCGCAAATCGATCGTTTCGACCAGATCATCTTCGTGGGTCAGGGTCCTGATATCGCAGCCCAGAAGTTCGTCCGCGCTGTAACCGAACAGCTCGCACAGTGATGGGCTGACGTTGATCCAGTTCCCGGTCGCAGAGGCCAGACCCATGCCGATCGGGGCATGTTCCATCGACGTTCGGAAAATTTCCTCACTGGCCGCCAGCGCCCGCTGCTGCTCCAGGCGCTCGGTGACGTTCTCGGCAACACCGAGATAGCCGGTCACGTCACCGGCCAGGTCCCGCAAGGGGGTAACTGTCAGATTGACCGGGAACCGGCTGCCGTCCTTGCGGATATAGGTCCATTGGCGGGACTCGACACCGTCGCGCTCGGCCCTGGTGACGAAGACCTCGAACCCCGGTTCGAAAGGGGTTCCCATTTCCTGGCTCAGCTCAGCAGCCCGGGCCACGACCTCCTGCGGATCATGCCAGACGGACGGGTTCATTTTGCCGACCACCTCGGCCGCGTCGTAACCGAGTTCTGTTTCTGCCGCCTTGTTGAACAGCATCACGGTACCGTCGCGATCGGTCGCGATAATCAGAAGAGCCGAACTCGACAGGATCGCAGTGTTCAGCTGGTTCGATTCCAGCAGATAGGCTGATTTGACCTTGGACAGCAGGATCGAGCGCATGGTCAGGGCCAGCAGGGCCGCGATCATCAAGCCGGCAATCAGCAACAGGGTGGGCAAGGACGACGAGTGCCCGTCAATCACCGCATCGGTCGGGGTAACGGTCAAATGCCATGTCGTATCGGCAACCCGAATGTTACGGACCGTCTTCAGGTCGTCCTGCAGCGTCCCGTGTTCGGGCATGCTGCTGAAAAATACATGATCGCCTTCAGCGACCGTGACCGCGAAATTCTCGACCACTTCGGGTCGCAGGACGCCGTCAAAGAACTGATTGCTGGAAAAAACCCCCCCCAGAAACCCGGCGAAACGCCCATTCTTGCGGATCGGAGAATAGGCGATGATGCCACGATAACCCTGCACCAGGTCGGTCGGCGCTGAGATGGTGAAGACATTTCTGGATGCCGCCCGATTCAGTGCGTCGACCTGATCACTGGCCGCAAGAATATCGAGACCGACCGCGCTTTCATTTCCGGACAGAGGTTGGATCCAGCGCACGTGATAACTAGCGTCGACCCATTGCACCGCACGTAAACCCGGCGACTGTTCAATGAAATTATGCGCATCGTCGCGCCATTCGTCTTCAGGGGTGCCACCGACAGTTTCCCAGCGCTGCCCCATCCGTTTCAGGGCGAGCAGGCGGTCACGGGTGTTACTGGTGATGAGCAGAGCGGCCTTTTCAGCCTCCTCCTGCACCACGTCCTGAATGAAGACGTGTTCACGCTGTTTGGCGGCGTCAAACAGATAAATTGTACCCCCGGCGACCAGCGCAAAGAGCAGGAGCGGGGCAGCGTATTTCTGGTCCTTGAGAAGCCACTCCATGGTTGCGGTTGTGCGGACCGACCCCAGGATGACGAACATGCCGAACAGGCCGGTGAACAACAGGCCGCCCACCAGCACCATCAACGGCTGGTCGGAACGGTGGACCTTTTCAAACGCCGGCGTACTGGTCCAGACCCCGTGCCAGGTCTGATGCATGATCGCGAACGTCTTCTCGACTCTGAAGGCCGGCACGCCGGCAGCCTGTCGTGACGACGCGCTGTCAAAAATCAGATCCTTCGCCGCCCCTGACTCGCCGTCATAGAGCATGAAATGAAGGGTTTCCCCCTGACTGCGGGTCAGGTCAGTCAGCAGATTTCTGGCGATGAAAGGCGCGTAAATCCAGGCCTTCAGGTTTTGATCGCGCTGCGCGGCGGTGGCCAGGGGGAGACCGGCCTTATAGACCGGCCGCATCATCAGGAATCCGGGCGTCTGCTCATGGTCCTGAACCAGAATAATCTTGTTGGTTATGGCCGTCGAAGCCGTGGCGCGCGAGATATTGGCGGCCTCGAGTCGGTTGTCTTCAAATCCGGTGTTCAGACCCACGGCCGGTCCGTTGATCTCGACGGGCTCGATGTGGGTGATGACATTGAGTGGTCGTCCCGGGGCGGCCGGGTGAATGTCGAATTGCGGCAAGCCGTCAGCCCGGATGCCGGCCAGAAACGCGTCACGGTTTTCGGGGCGCACAGGCACGATCACGCCGATGCCATTGATCCCTGGAAACTGCTTCCTGATGTCGATCGTCTCGACATAGGACCGCCAGTCAGCGCGCGAGAAGAACACATTGCCCTGGTAAAAGGCGGCAGCCCCGAGCAGGGCATAGTCATAGGACGCCATGCGGAAGCGCAGCGCTTCCTCGTTCTCGGCTGCCAGGGCCGTGAACTCCGTTTGCGCCCGCTCGTATGCGTTCTCACTGGTGATTTTCCAGGCGTAGAACGTCAGTCCCAGCGGGACGATGAGCATCAGCAACGTCAGTCCCGACAGCCGGGCCAATGGTCGTCCCCGCCAGCGGGGTGGATGCGGATTACCCGGTGCGACCAGAGCCAACGGCATGAAAATGAGCACGCCCAGGACGTCGCCCATCCACCAGGTCAGCCAATTCCCGGCGGCCGCCGCAGGCGCGACGATCCCCATAACCATCAGGGTGCCGACTCCGACCGTGGCTGCGATCAGACAGGCGATGGGACCGCTCAGGGTGAAAAGGTTGAACAGGTCCCGGGAACGTTTGAGCTTCAGCGGGAGAGCGATATGGCGCGCCACCAGCCAGCGGCCAACGACCGCCTGCAAGGTGGAGCCCGCGGCAATTCCCAGAGCCGCGATCGTCTTGACCACGTCAAATCCACCCTCGACCGTGAAACCGTGGGAATTGTAGAGATTCAGCAGGAAGGACCCGATCAGGACCCCGGCCCACAGCCGCGACCCGTGGACCAGCAACATGCCGATCGCGATGCCCGAGGCCGGCCAGATAATGGTCGCGTAACCGGGCGGCACGGCCAACATCAGGCCGAGTTTTCCCGTCAACACATACAGAACGGCCAGAATTACCGTCTTGCTGATCAGGTCAAATTTGATCCGGGACGTCCACATACCGGATCAGTCCTCTAAGATCGGAAGTATGGAGGATGCGCAGAGCAGCACCTTAAGGATCATCGTTTTGACCCTGAAGGAACCATTTCAGTACAATGCGGAACAGTATACCGGACGTGCCGCATGTTCATTCCATATGACGTTGCCTGAGCGGCCCATCAACATGGAACTACACGCCTTAAGGACCACCTAATCCCGACACGGGCCATAGGGCCGACGCGGGATCATGCTCCCCCGTCACGGCACCGTCGGCGGTCGCCGGGCGTGGGTCTTCTGCTCATAGGCAAAGCCCAACGACAGGATGCGCGCGTCGTCCCATTTGCCGCCGATAAAACTGATCCCCACCGGCATGCCGCGGTCAAAGCCCATCGGCACGGTCAGGTGCGGATAGCCGGCCACCGCCGCCAGTGAGCTGGACGACCCCTGCGAACGGTCGTCGTCGTTCGGGTCGTTAGTCCAGGCCCGTGACGTCGTCGGCGCGATCAAGGCCACCACGCGGTTCTGCGCCATCATCCGGTCGATGCCCTCGGGCCCGGCCATGCGCAATGAAGTGGCCCGCGCCTCGATATAGTCCGGATCGTCCAGACCCTTGGTGGCCTCGGCCTGCAAAAACAGCTCCTGGCCGAACAGCACTGTCTCGCGCGGCTCGGCGGCATTGAAGGCGATGACATCGGCCAGGGTGCGGGTCGGTACCTGTTCCGGATCGGTCGAGGCCAGATAGGCGTTCAGGTCGACCTTCAGCTCGGTCATCAGCACCTGGAAGGCGGCGGTGCTGATAGCCCGCATGTCCGGCCCCTCGGTGATATCGACCAGTTCGGCCCCGGCGTCGCGCAGCGCCTGCAGATTGGTCTCGAACACCGCCCGGGTCTCGGCCGAATAGTTGGCCAGCAGGAAGCGCATCACCCCGATCCGGGTGCCGTGCAGGCTATTGGCATCCAGCGCCGCACGATAGTCGACCTTGCGCACATCAGCTTCGACCGTGGCGGGGTCCAGCGGATCGCTCCCGGCGATCACCGTCAGTACGATGGCCGCGTCCTCAACCGTAGTGGTGATCGGCCCGGCGGTGTCCTGCGAATGGCTGATCGGCACGATGTGGGTGCGCGACACCAGCCCGACGGTCGGCTTGAACCCTACCACGCCGTTGACCGAGGCCGGGCAGACGATCGAGCCGTTGGTCTCGGTGCCGATCGCCGCCGGAGCCAGGCCAATGGCTACCGCCACCGCACTGCCCGCCGACGAGCCACACGGGGTGCGTTCCGGATCATAGGGGTTGCGCGTCTGCCCCCCGACCGCGCTCCAGCCGCTGATCGAGTTGGACGAGCGGATATTGGCCCATTCCGACAGATTGGTCTTGCCGAGGATGACCGCACCCGCCTCGCGCAGCCGGGCCACCAGCGGCGCATCCCGACCGGGCGCATTGTCGACCAGGGCCAGCGAACCGGCCGTGGTCGGCATGTCACGCGTCTCGATATTGTCCTTAAGGAGGATGGGTACCCCGAACATTGAGCCTGTTCCGATATGGGCGACACGCATTTGCTCATCTGCCCGGCTCCACGCGGTCGGGGCTAGGGAAATCAGGGCGTTTGACGGCGACTCGTTCGCCGGCAGCCCCTTCTCGATCGAGGAAACCATGCCGGCGAGGTTGGCCGGCTCTGACGGGCAGCGGGCCCCGTCAACGATCGCGGCGACCGTCGGCATCATCAGATAGTCGGAGCAGCCGTCGGCCGACCAGATTCCCGGTGGGGTCTGGCTTGCACAACCCGTCAGCGAAACGGCGACCAGCGCCGCCGCGATCAGTCCTGCACGGGTGCCCGTGACCCGATCGTGCGGTCGAGAAAGTCCAGATAGGTTCGCCATTGCTGCAGCTGCCTTTCATTGCCCCGGACGCCGTGGCGCTGGCCGGGATAGAGCATCATCTCGAACGGCTGGCTGTTGGCCTGCAGCGCATTGATGACCCGGGTTGAGTTCTCGAAGATCACATTGTCGTCGGCCATGCCGTGCATCAGCAGCATCCGCCCGGTCATGTTCTCCAGCCGCGGAATGGCGTCCGAGGCGGCATAGCCTTCGGGGTTCAATTCCGGCGTCGACATGAAGCGCTCGGTGTAGTGGGTGTCGTACAGACTCCACTCGGTCGGCGGCGCGCCCACGGCGGCCGCAGCCAGTCCCATCTTCGGCTCGGTGATGGCCATCAGGCTCATGAAACCACCATAGGACCAGCCCATCATGGCGATGCGGTGATCGTCAATATAGGGGAGTGATCTCAGATAGTTCGCCGCAAGAACCTGATCCTCTATCTCAACCTGTCCCATCTTCAGATACAGGGCCTGTTTGAACGCTGTCGAGCGATCGCCCTCACCGCGATTGTCGAGGCGGAAGATGATGTATCCGGCCTCAGTCAATAGTTGATTGGTGGCGCTCTGCCAGGCCCGTTTGACCCCGCCGCCCGACGGTCCCCCATAGACCTGCATCACCACCGGCCAGGTCTTCGACGGATCGAAGTCCGGCGGTGTGATCATCTGCCAGACCAGGGTCTGGCCGTGGCTGTCCAGCGTGCCGAAGGTCGGATCCTGACGCCGTCCGGCATAGGGGAAGAACGGGTGGTTTTCGTCCAGCCGGTTCTCCTCGATCCAGCGCACGAAGGTGCCGTCGGCCCGGTACAGGCCGGACTGCGCCGGGGTGTCCGGATCGGAATAGTTGCCGACAAAGGCGGTGCCGGTCTTGTTGACCGAGGCACTCCACCAGCCGCCCGCCGGGGTCACTGCCGCCGGCGTCACCGTTCGGCGCAAACTGGCCCGGAACAGTTGTTGTTCGATCGGCAGTTCGCGGCCGTCGCGCATCGAGGCGGTGAAGAACACCTCGCCGGTGGCCTGGTTGACGCCGTTCAGACTCTTGACCGGCCAGTTCCCGCGCGTGATCGCCCGCAGCCGCCGACCATCGCGGTCATACAGATACAGGTGCCGCCAACCGCTTTCCTCGGACGACCAGACGAAATTACCGTTGTCCAGAACCTTGAAGTCGTGGGTCAGTGAGACCCACGCATTAGAGGTCTGCGTCAGGATCACCCGCGACGCGCCCGTGGCCGGGTCGACGCTCAGCAGGTCCAGCGTCTTCTGGTCGCGGCTCTCGCGCTGGACATACAGGGTCTTGCCGTCGACCGACCAGTTGACCCGGGCCAGATAGATGTCGGGGTTCGTGCCCAGATCGACCTTGATCCGCCGCCCCGTCTGGCGATCGTGGACATACAGGTCGACCACCGCATTGGGGCGACCGGCGCGTGGATAGCGCTGCTCGATCACCCGGGCTCCGCCGCCGCTGATGTCGAGACGCGGAATCACATCGACCGTCGATTCATCGGTGCGCTGCAGGGCGATGTAGCGTTCGTCCGGGCTCCACCAGTAGCCGGTGTCGCGATCCATCTCCTCCTGGGCGATGAACTCGGCCGTCGCCCAGGTGATCAGGCCGTCGCCGTCCGTTGTCACCTCGGTTTCGTGCCGCGACGCCAGATCGTAGACGACCAGATCCTGATCGCGGACCCAGGAGACAAAATTACCCCTGGGCGACACCTTGGCATCGATCTCATCGGCGGCGGTCTCAGTCAGCCGCTGCACCGTGCCGTCGGCGCGGCTGGCCAGAAAGACGTCGCCTTCCAGCGGGGCCAGGATGTAGCGTCCCTGCTCGTCCCACGAATATTCGACTACGCCACGCTGGCTGATCCGCATCCGCTCGCGCCGTGCCTTTTCGGCCTCGGACAGCTCGCCGGCGTCTGGCACCAGCGCCCGGGCGTCGATCAGCTTGAACGGCTCGCCGTCTCCCGTCGGCGCGGCCCACAGGTCCAGCACATCAACGTCATCCTCGCGCGAACGCAGGAAGGCCACCAGTTCGCCGTCCGGTGACAGGGTCACCCCCCGCGCTACCGGCCCGCTCAGCGACGGATTGGCGAAGACCCGCTCCGGGGTCAGGATCTCGGTCCCCCCCGCGGTCGACTGGGCGGCGGCCGATCCGGCGGCCAGGAGGATGGTGGAGGCGAGAAGGAATGTGCGCATGGCGGTCAAGCTAGCCGGGCTTGCTGCAAGCGTCACCCGGATTCGGTACCCACTGGCCTCCGGAATGCGGTCCCCGCCTTTTCCTCGCCGCCGCGACCGCCTAGTTAGGGCGCAATGACCGACACCGCCGTCTCTCCCGCCCCCGCCAAGGCGTCCGCCTTTCATGAGCTGAAAGTCCTGTGGGTGCGCCACTGGACCGAGCAGCTGTTCAGCTTCGCGCTTGAACGGCCCGACGACTTCCGCTTCCGCTCCGGTGAGTTCGTAATGATCGGCCTGCCGGGTGAAGACGGCGGCAAGCCGGTGCTGCGCGCCTATTCCATCGCCAGCCCGACCTGGGCCGAAGAACTGGAGTTCCTGTCGATCAAGGTGCCCGACGGTCCCCTGACCTCGCGCCTGCAGAAGATCCAGCCCGGCGACACGGTGCTGATGGGCAAGAAGCCGACCGGCACCCTGGTGCTGGACGCCCTGACCGGTGGCGAACGGCTGTTCCTGATCGGCACCGGCACCGGCCTGGCCCCGTGGCTGGCCGTGGCCCGCGATCCCGAGACCTACCAGCGCTTCGGCCAGGTCGTGGTTTGCCACACGGTCCGCAACGTCGCCGACCTGACCTATCGCGATTTCCTCACCACCGGCATTCACGACGACCCGCTGATCGGCGACGAGGCGCGCGAGCGACTGGTCTATTATCCGACTGTGACGCGTGAACCGTTCGAGACTCCCGGCCGGATCACCGACCGCATCACCTCCGGGGCCCTGTTCGCCGACCTTGGCCTGCCGCCCGGCTTCTCGCCTGAGCGCGACCGCGTGATGCTGTGCGGCTCGATGGCCATGATCAAGGAGGCCGCGGCCCTGCTGGAAACCTTTGGCCTGAAGGAAGGCTCGAACGCCGAACCGGGCGACTATGTGCTGGAGCGCGCCTTTGTCGGATAGCGTCACGATCGATCCGCGCACCGCGCCGGAAGCCTGCGCCTCGATGACCGAGGTTCGCCACGGCGTCGACGCGCTGGATCGTGCCCTCGTCACCCTGCTGGCCGAGCGCCAGCGCTATATGGACGCGGCCGCCCGCATCAAGCCCTGCCGCGACGTGGTCCATGACGACGCCCGCATCGAGGACGTGGTGACCAAGGTGCTGGCCGCCGCGCAGCAGGCCGGTCTCTCATCCGACATCGCCGAGCCGGTGTGGCGCACCCTGATCGACCGCTGCATCGCCCACGAACTCGGCACCTGGGATCGCACTCGCGGCTAGATCAGGCCCCGCCCCGCAGCGACCGCAGCATCAGCTCGTGCCGAAAGGCGGCGACATCGGCCAGGGCCGTGTCCAGCGCATCCTGCACCCGGTTCAGCAGCGGCGGCGCGTCGGCCTTCTCGGCGGCCTCGGCCACGGCACAGGCGTTTGCCAGATCGACGGCCCCGATCCCTGCCGCCGCGCCCCGGATCGTATGCACGCCGTCGCGCCAGCCGTCCTCGCGCACGTCCAGCATCGGGGCCCACATCCCCGCCTGCTGCACAAACAGGCCCAGCACCTCTTCATTGATCGCGTCGTCGTCGCCCGTCATCCGCCCCAGCACGGCAAAGTCCACAGCCCCTGACAGATCCCGCCTCGCCATAACGCCCTCCGCGCCGCCCGAACGGTCACGCCTGATTCCCGACACGGAGCCTACGCCCCTCGGGCCGGTGACGGAATGGGCGCTTGCAGGACGCGCCGGTGCCGATTCATTCGCCGGTCCGGGTCATGCGAATTCCTCGACCCGCAACGCCGCCGACGCCTGAGGCACCGCCACACGAAAGGCGATAAAGAAGAACAGGGGATTGGGCAGCCAGTACAACCATCCCAGCCCGCGATTGCGGGTCCCGTCAGAGGCGGTGAAGTCGAGGCCGACATACAGAAATTTGTAAATGCACAGGCCCGGAATCCAATTCAGTCGAAAACCCGTCGTCCGCAGGCAGCTGCGGCTGATGTAGAAATTCCCTTCGAATGAAGTGATGCCGCCCAGGCTCACCGGCCCCTCTGCTATCAGGTCGCCGCTGGCGACGTGGCGTATGCGGATCCTGGCTCCGGAACCCCGGCCTGTCATGCGCCCGCCTCGTCGGCGCAGACCTCTTCCATGCGGTGTACGTGGTCCTCGGCGCAGGTCTCGACCCCTGCGTCCTGTTGATCGTCGGGCAGGCGTTCGGTTTCGATCGTTGCGCTTTCGGTCAGGGTGCGGTGCACCGGGCAGCGGTCGGCGATCTCCAGCAGCCGCACATGCTGCGCCTCGTCCAGATCGCCCTGGAAGGCGATCTTGCGCACGAACCGGTCCGGCTCCGACGTCGTCTTGGCCGTATGGCCGACCTCGACCACGACCCGCTCCAACGGCCATGACTTGCGTTCGGCATAGAGGCGGCAGGTCATGGCCGTGCAGGCTCCAAGACCGGCACTCAAAAGCTCATAGGGCGTCGGACCCGAATCCAGGCCGCCGACGCTGGCCGGCTCATCGGCGAGGAAGATGGTCGAGGAGGTGACAACCCGCACCTGAAATTTACCGGCCCCGGTTTCTTCGATCCGAACGCCCTGAACGGGCGGCTGGACCGGGTCGGCGGTAAGTTTGAGATAACGGCTGGCCCAGGCGACAATCACCGCTGACGCGTAGTCGGAATCGGCCTCGCGGGTCAGCAGATGGTTGGCGTGGTCCAGCGACACGAAGCTCTTGGGATGGCGCGCGGCCAGGAATATCTCCGACGCATTGTCGATCGAGACGACCTCGTCGACCGGCGAATGCAGCACCAGCAGGGCGCGGTCGAGATTCTCGATTCGGGCCTTCTGGTTCTGACCACGGATGTCGCGGACGAAGTCGCTTCCCAGTTCGAAGTCGCGGCCGCCGATCGAGACGGGCACACGCCGACCGGCTGGCGCGTCTTTCAGCTCCGGTCCGATATGGGTCAACACATGCTCGGCGTCGAACGGGGCCCCGATCACGGCCACGGCCCTGACCGCCTCCAGCGCGCCCGCCGCAGCCAGCACCGCCGCCCCGCCGAAACTGTGCCCGACCAGCAGTTGCGGGGTCATGCCTGCGGCCGCCATCGCCTCAGCGGCGCAGACCACGTCCCGGACATCGCCGGACAGGCCTCGCCCGAACTCGCCTTCGCTCTCGCCCAGGCCGGTAAAGTCGAAGCGCAGCACGCCGATACCCCGCTCGGCCAGGGCCCGGCTGACCCGCGTCGCCGCCAGCGAGGTTTTGTCGCAGGTGAAACAGTGGGCGAACACGGCCCAGGCCCGCACCGGACCATCGCCGCGTTCCAGCACGCCTGACAGTTGCCGACCGGTCGTATTCTCGAAATCAAAGGTCGAATGCGTCATGGGCTCAGCGATACTCCGGATTCGGATGGTCGAAGCGCTCGCCCTTGTCCCAGGCCGACTTCTGGTTGCCATGGGCCGGTATGCCACCGGCGTCCTTAAGCATGCGGGCCATATGCATCAGGTTCCAGGCCATGAAGGTGGTGTTGCGCTGGGTGAATTCATTGTCCAGCCCGACCTTGCCCCCGGCCTTGTCATTGTCGCCATAGGAGGGTCCCGGTCCCGCCTCCCCGATCCAGCCAGCGTCGGCCTGGGGCGGGATGACGTAACCGAGGTGCTGCAGCGAATAGAGGATGTTCATGGCGCAGTGTTTGATGCCGTCCTCATTGCCGGTGACGATGCAGCCACCGACCCGACCGTAATAGGCCCACTGGCCCTTGTCGTTGAGCTTGCCGGAATAGCCGTACAGCCGCTCGATCACCCGGGTGCAGACCGACGACTTGTCGCCCAGCCAGATCGGCGTGCCGATGACCAGGATGTCCGCCGCCATCACCTGTTTCTGCACCGCCGGCCAGCCGTCGCTGTCCCAGCCGTGTTCGGTCATGTCGGGCTGGACCCCGGGAGGGATGTCCAGATCGGCGGCGCGCAGCGTCGACGTGGTCACGCCCTGCTTTTCCATGATGGCGATGGCAACATCCATCAGGGTCTGGGTATGCGAGGTCTCGCTGGAGCGCTTCAGACTGGTGTTGATGAAGACAGCACTCAGATCATCATAGGCGGTCATGAGGGCCCTCCTTTCGAAAGAGGCAGCGGCGCGCGCAGGCACCGGGTTAAGCCGGGGATGGGGTAACGCGTCAGACGCCACCGCGGTCCCCGGCAACCGGAATCAGCGGCCCACTGGTCGGCCGAGCGGCCAGTTCCAGTGATCGGCTATTTGGTCAGCACGCGATAGGACAGGCCCAGGACCATGCCGAAGGCAATGTGCGACACGATCGAGATCGCGTTCCGCGCCATGGCAAACCACGGAAAGAACGCCGTGAAACCGTAAAAATTGACGACATACAGACCCAGCCCGACCGCAGCGCCCGCCAGCAGAGCCTTCAGCAGGCCAAACCGGTGCGCGACCATGGCGAACACGACGCCAATCACGATCGACAGCATGAAATGCACCCCCATGGCGGCCATCAGGATCGTCAGGTCAAAAGTGGCCGGCGGTGGCAGCACCCCCGGACCCATGACGATGGCGGCGATCATACGTGGCGGCCCCCAGGGACTTTGACCCGCCATGGCCACCAGCCCCATCTCCATCATCATGAAGGTAGCCCCAGCGATAACGCCGGCCAGTGCGCCGGCCTTCAGATCGGCACCGCGCGGAGCCTCAGCCTGGATGTGGGTGTTCATGTCAGCCTCCCGGAGACGTTCGGCCTGTCGCCGGACACCCGCTATTCGCGCTCCGGGTCAGATCGTTACAAACACAGGACGTTTCGTGCAGACAGGGAAACCGTCGCCGGGCTATCGCTTGGGTCAGGCCTTCAGGTGCCGGGCGCAGCCTTCGAACCACCGCCCGGGCTCGCCCCTGTACCGGCGACCGGGGCCTGGCCGATAAAGCGCTGATCCCGGGCTTCTTCATAGGTCTCCCGGACCGCCTCACGCGGCTGATCGGCCCCCAGCTGCGCCATCTGCGCCGCCCAGACGTCCGACAGCTGCTGCGCCGTGGTGGTCATCCAGCCGGGAGCCTGCTGGCGTGACCAGTTCTGGACCGAGGCGATATTGAAGACCAACAGGAACAGGGCGGTCAGCAGAATGGTGCGGCTGGCCCAGCGCCGGTCCCGGGCGGCGACGCCCTCATCATCCAGCGGCGGGGCCGGAGGAAAGGCGAACCGGTGCAAGGCACTGAGCCGGTGCTCCAGCGTCGGCAGGTCATGAGCGTCGGCGCTCTCAATCCAGTCACTGTCCGGATCGGCAGACGTTGACCCGGCGTCGGGCGCGATCTCAGGCTCGGTCACGGGGACCGGCTGGGGCGGAAAACTCTCTTCCAGTGGCGGAAACGGAGACTCGCCCGACGCCACAGGAAACGGATCAGTCAGCCCGTCGTGATCATCATGGGGATCATTGGGATCGGGGGGATCGTGATCGTCGGTCATGGTCTCACCAACGCCTCAGAACTGGAAATAGATAAAGGGGGCGACGCCGTCCGGACGCACGGCCTCGACCAGCAGGAAGGCGACACCGACCAACACCGCCAGCGTCAGCGACGGTGCTGTCTTCAGCCGTTCGGCCATGCCCTCGATGGCACGCGGCGGCAGCCAGTGCATGGCCAGCCCCCCGACGATCAGGGTCAGCAGCATCGGGGTCACCATCACCGCCGGTTGCCACCAGCGCCCGAGGCCAGTCAGCACCTGCATGGCCAGGTCGAAATTTTCGGCCCGGAACAGGATCCAGCCCAGGCAGACGATGTGGAAGGTGATCAGCACCCCCAGCACCGGATGGATGATCCGCCGGTCACCGAAGGCCGCCCGGCCCAGCCGCTCGACCACCTGGACCCCGCCATGCAGTGCCCCCCAGGCCAGGAAGGTCCAGGCCGCCCCGTGCCACAGACCGCCCAACACCATGGTGATGAAGACGTTGATGCTCGACGAGATCAGGCCCTTACGCCCGCCGCCCAGCGGCACATACAGATAGTCACGCAGCCAGCTGGACAGGCTGATGTGCCAGCGCCGCCAGAACGACTGCATCGACCCGGCCCGGTACGGCTGGTCGAAATTGCGCGGGAATGAATAGCCCAGCAGGGCGGCGATACCGATGGCCATGTCAGAATAGGCCGAAAAATCGCAATAAATTTGAACTGCATAGCCGTAGACGGCGGCCACCAGATCCAGAGATCCATATGCCGTCGGATCGAAGAACACCGGATCGACCAGCCGCATCGACAGCTCCGAAGCGATCACCGTCTTCTTGAACAGACCCCAGACAATCAGCAGCATGCCGTGGGTCGCCATCTCGCGCGTCAGTCGCGGCGTGCGGTCGAACTGCGGCAACAGGTCCGAGGCCCGCACGATCGGCCCCGCCACCAGATGCGGGAAGAAGCTCATCAGCAGCATCACATCCAGCAGCGACCGCGCCGCCGGTGTCTTGCGCCTGTGCACGTCGATCACATAGCTCATGCCCTGGAAGGTGAAGAAGCTGATGCCCACCGGCAGGATCACCTGCAGCAATGGCAGGTCCCGCTCCCAGCCGAACCGGCTCAGCAGATCGCCCGCCTGTTCGATGAAGAAACCATAGTATTTGAAGAAGCCCAGGATCAGCAGGTTGATGACCACACCCAGGGCCACCAGCCATTTGCGCCGGCCGTCCTGATCGCTGCGCGCGATCAGCGCCGCCACGCCCCAGTTCAGCACCGCGCTCAGGATCAGCAGACCGACGAAGCGCCAGTCCCACTGGGCGTAGAAGAACCAGCTGGCCAGCAGCAGGAACAGCTTGCGTCGCCCGTTCTCGCGATCCAGCGACCAGCTGGTGAAATAGACAAACAGAAAAAAGATTCCGAAGGCCAGGGTAGGAAACAGCATCTAGTCGCCCTCCCCTCTGGCAGCCTTCCAGACGGCATAGGCCGACATCAGATCCGCGGTCAGGACCCCGCCGATCCAGTCAGACCCGATCGAGGTGAAATGCACCCGGTCGCCACGCATATGGGGCTCGCCCATCATCGCCAGTCGATCCGCTGAACAGTCGCCGCCCATCCGTCCGTGCCAGTCCCAGAACGCCACATCCATGTCGGCGGCGACCCGGCGTTGCACATCGCGGACCACCGCCAGCGACGGCGGCGGACGACGCAGACCGTCGGCGCTACAGCCCCCCGCCAGGCCGCTCCGTTCACCGTCCGGGGCCCCCAGCAACATCAGGGACGCGGCCGGGGCCAGCCGCCGCATGCGCGCGATCTGGCCGCGCAGCAGGGCCTCATAGGCCACGCCGTCCAGACCGTCGTCGAAGCCCTCATTGGTGCCGAACGCCAGCACGATCAGCTGAGGCCGCCACAGGGCCAGCTCGGTCGCCACAACAGCCTCGTCGCGCGCTGCGAGGTCTCTCAACGTCGCTCCCACCTGACCCAGATTGGAGACGATCACCCCCGGTCCACCCGTGCCGAGGGACAGGTCGTACAGCATCAGCCTATCCGTTGACGGAACCAGTTCGATGCGTCGGGCCGGCGTATCCAGGGTCAGTTCGCGACACATTGGGCCCTCATCCCGCGCGGTGAAATCGGCCACCAGCGTCGCTTCAGGGGTACGGACCGTCACAGCACCGGCCGCCGGGCCGCCCCGCGCGCAGAGATCCAGAACCCGGGGCTCGCTGCCCGGATCCGGAATCAGCGTCAGAACCGGCGCAGCGCCCCGAGCAAGAGTCTGAACGCCCGTCAGCCCCACACCCGCACGGCCATAGCCGCCTGCAGGAGTCAGCGGGGCCGGTCCCGTGCTCCAGTCCAAAGCCTCGACCTGGATCTGAAACGGTCTGTAGCCCTCATAGGGAACGCCCGGCGGAAGGACGCCGCGTCCACCATTGCCAAAACGGGCCTGCAGCGCCGCCCGCAGCGCGCCGGTGATCCGATCTCCGGCCGTGTGACTGTCGCCGATCTGCAAGATATGGACAGGGCGTGTACGCTGTCCGGCCTCGGTCGCGGCCAGAGCCTCGAACCACCCGTCCAGCGCCCCGGGCCGGCACAGCCCGCCGGGGCAGACCGACAATCCTGCCGCCGGCGCAGGCTCGGAAACATAGGCGGTCTGGGCCAACCCGGGCGTCGCGACCAGCAGGGTCACCGCCAGAAGCGCGGCGACAATCCTCACACTCAGACCGCGGGCGATACGGGTGGGGTCGAGGCGGACACCATGCCGTCGCCCGTTCCGGGCCGTGGTCTTTCCAGCCCGGCATCGCGCTTCAGCCTGGCTGCGACCGGATCGCCGATCCGCAGATAGCCGGCCATCGACATATGGATCCCGTCATTGGCCCGCATCAGGGTGCGGCGGCCGGTGTCCGTCGGCAGATAGGCCTCATAGCCGCCCGCCGCGTTCGAGGTCAGGGGCACGGTTTCGATATAGGGCACGTCCAGCGCCGCCATCCGCTCCGCCACGACCTCATTGATCAAGGTCATCTTGGCGTCGAACCCCTCGCGCTTCATGCGCGGCAGACCGACCCAGTAGACGGCCACATCACGGCCGCGCAGCAGGGTCACCAGATCCTCGATCCGCTGACCATAGGCCGCCTTCCAGCCATCAGTGCCGAACCTGTGCACCTCACCGTCCAGACTGATGCCCTGGGCGTCATTGGTGCCGAACAGAATGACGGCCACGTCGACCGGCTGCTCGTCCAGCTGCCGCGCAGTCTTGGCCTGGATATCGACGTAGTCATACCGCGACAGACCGGTCGAAACCTCGCTGAATTTGGTCACCGACAGGCCCGGAACCGGGTTGAGATCACGATAGAGGGCCGCCCACAGACCGTCCGCCATCGAATCTCCGAACACGCCGATCCTCAGCTTGCCCTGGGCCAGCCGGGTCTCGAGCGGGGTAATCACCGGTCCGACGGCAACCGGGGCCGCAGCCGGGACCACGGGTGTTGGGGTCGTCTCGGCCGGAGCCGAGGCATTCGCCGTCGCGCCCAGCAACAGGGTCGGGTGGCGCAGCCACGCCCGTCCGTCCGGCGACAGCGCCAGTCCGGCCAGCACGCCGACCACAAAGGCCACCGTCAAAGCGTTTATGCCTGCACGCACGCCTGTCCCCCGAAATCAGATGGATGGCATGATCACGCCACCAAACCACGACTGTTTCTAGCGCATTGGCACGCCATCGCCACCGCCTGCCCCCTGCGAGCGAAGAAAAAGGTTAATCTACCTCCCGACAGATATCCGGACCGCCGCTCGGTATTGTATCACCCGGGAGCCCTCGCGGCGGTCCGTCGGCGGCCTGACCTCGTCACCGAGGCTTGCCCGCCTGCGGCCCCCGGCCTAGAGACGGAGGGCGGCACGGTTATTCATCGTATGATGAAAAAGAGGAAGTTGATGCGGAAAATCTATCCCGACGCGGCATCTGCGCTGGACGGCCTGACCTTTGACGGCATGACCGTCATGTCCGGTGGTTTCGGCCTGTGCGGTATTCCCGAACACCTGATCGCCGCCCTGCGCGACAGCGGGGCGAAAGACCTGACCGTGATTTCCAACAACGCCGGCGTCGACGGCTTCGGCCTTGGCCAGCTGCTGGAAACCAAACAGATCGCCAAAATGATCTCGTCCTACGTCGGCGAGAACAAGGAGTTCGAGCGCCAGTATCTGGCCGGTGAGCTACAGCTGGAGTTCAACCCCCAGGGCACCCTGGCCGAGCGCATCCGCGCCGGTGGCGCGGGCATCCCCGCCTTCTTCGTCAAGACCGGCGTCGGCACCCTGGTGGCCGAGGGCAAGGAAGAGCGCGTCTTCGACGGCGAGCGTTACATCATGGAGACCAGCCTTCTCGCCGATCTGTCGATCATCAAGGCTTGGAAGGCCGATGGTCGCGGCAACCTTCAATTCCGCAAGACAGCGCGCAATTTCAATCCGATGATGGTCACCGCCGGCAAGGTCACCGTGGTCGAGGTCGAGCATATCGTCCCGACCGGCTCGTTCGACCCGGATCACATCCATACGCCCGGCATCTATGTCGACCGCATTGTCCTGACCCAGTCCGAAAAGCGCATTGAACAGCGCACCATCCGCCAGAAAGAGGGTGTCTGATCATGGCCCGGACCCGCGAACAACTGGCCGAACGCGCCGCGCACGAGCTGCAGGACGGCTTCTACGTCAACCTCGGCATCGGCATCCCGACCCTGGTCGCCAACTACATCCCGCGCGGCATGGAGGTCACCCTCCAGTCCGAGAACGGCATGCTGGGCATGGGCCCCTTCCCCTATGACGAAGACGTCGACGCCGACCTGATCAACGCCGGCAAACAGACCATCACCGAGATCCCCGAGAGCGCCTATTTCAGCTCGGCCGACAGCTTCGCCATGATCCGCGGCGGTCATATCAACCTGTCGATCCTCGGGGCCATGGAAGTGGCCCAGAACGGCGACATCGCCAACTGGATGATCCCGGGCAAGCTGGTCAAGGGGATGGGTGGAGCGATGGACCTCGTCGCCGGCGTCAAACGCGTCGTCGTGGTCATGGATCACGCCAACAAGCACGGCCAGTCCAAGGTCCTGAAGGCCTGCACCCTGCCCCTGACCGGCACTGGCGTGGTCAGCCGCATCATCACCGACCTGTGCGTCTTCGACGTCAAGCCGGACGGCGCGGGGCTGGAGCTGATCGAACTGGCCGACGGCGTGACCCTCGAGGAGGTCGTGGCCAAGACCGAGGCAAGCTACAGCATTTCCGAAAACCTGAAGTCGCTGGCATAGTCCTTTCAACCGGTTGTCAAAACCGGACAAGGGAGGGCAAGGGTGATGGCTGACGGGACCTACCACGTGACGGGTGGCGCACCCTCGCCCGACCCCGCACGCGTCGTCGAGGCCGCCGCCAACCTCAATCCCGCCGCCCCCGAAGACTTCGGTCAGCCGGCCTGTGCCATGGTCATCGAGCGGCTGGATCAGGCACTCGTGGTCGTCAACACCAGGGACCCGTCGGACCCGGTGGCTCGCCTGACCCGGGCCCGGTCCATGCTGGACGACCTGTCACCGACAACCCTGGAGCCACGCCGGGGCCTGGCCGGGCTGTTCGATAGCCGGGGTCGGCGGTTGAAGCAGTTTCGCGGCGACTTCAACGACATAGCCGTCGCCCTGACCGAAATTACCGGCGACCTGTCCAACAGGGCCGGAAACGCAACGCGACAGGGCGCGACGCTGGAGGGCATCTGGGAAGATCTCCGCACGGCCGTAAGTGATCTGGATGTTCATCTGATGGCCGCGACAGACTGCCCAGAGGCGGAGTCGGAGTCCCCCTCGCCGCTCGCGGTCCGCATCGACGGACTGACTGCCTGTCGCACCGCGGGTCTGGGAGCTCTGCCGCTGATCCGCAGCATCCAGAACATCGAGGCCCGGATCGCCGGGAGCCTCATCCTCTGCAATTCCGCTGTCGATGCCTGGCGGGACGGCTGGACGATCTCGCTTGGTCTCGGCGGTCGGCGACCGAAACGGGTCCGCCCTGACCCGGCACAATTACTGCCCCTTCGCGATGCCCTGCTCGGCCGGATCGACAGTGCGATCAGCGAACTCAGCTCGGTTGAGGCCCGTAGGACTGGTCTCTCGCAGCGACTGGAGGACCTGCGTCGCGCGACCTAGGTCAAGAGCCGGAGCCTCCATAGCCTGACCAGTCCAGCCGGAAACATAATTCTCCGCGCAACTCAGTTGCCGGCGCTGGCCTCGGTCCAGTCGACGATCTGGGTATTCAAGTCGCGTGTGGCGATATCGAAGGCCTCAACGATGCTCGACACCCGGTTGGCCGACGCCGGCTGCGAAACCGTGAAAACCCGTTCGGACACGACCGTGCGTTCAGGCAACCGCAACATCCGCGCCGTCGCCGACAGGACCACCACCGGGGCGGCATCGACCTGTTCATAGCGCGCCTCGAAGGTACGCACGCCGACATCCAGGGTCCGGGTGGTCGGCGTCAGTTCCCGGCGTCCAATCAAACGCACGCGCGTCGCCTGGGTCAGGAAGGCGATCTCAAGACTCTGGCTGAACAGGTCTTCGGCCGGCGATACCCAGCGCGCGCCCTTGATGTAGGCGGCCTCGGTGCCGGTCACGCCCAGCAACCGGTCGCCCCGTGAAGCCTCGGGAAACCCGACCCGGCGCAGGGCCACCTGGACCGGCGCGCTCAGACTGGCCGAGCTCGACACGGCCTCTGGTGCCGAACCGAAGCGATACAGTTGTACCGGGTCCGGCGACGACAGCAGGGCACAGCCCCCCAGTATGGCAACCCCGGCGATCATAGCGGTGCCGCGGGAGAATAGGCCGATCATGGTCTGACCTCGATTTCATTGGAGGGCGGGCGGGCGATAAAGTCGCGGGGACTGGATCGTATTTCGTCGATCAACCCCTGCAACGAGTTGGTGGCATCCTCGAGCCCCTGGATCGCCTGCATCAGTTGCGGCACCCCTTCAGTGGCCACCTCGCCGAGTGGTCCCTCAAGACTGTTGGCGGTACGACTGATCGACGCCAGGGCCGTCCGGGCATCCTCAGTGGCCTTGTTGATATTGCTCACGGCTGCACGCCCATCGCCATCAACCAGCCCACGCAGGCTGGCTCCCAGTTGCTGGTATTCGTCGATCGCGGCATTGGCCTTGATCAGGGACTGTTCAAGTTGCTGGATCATGCCTTTGCGGGCTTCCAGTTCGGTGGTCAGGGACTCGACGTTCTTCACGCTGACCGTGAACGAACGGATATTGTCGTCCGACAGGACCCGGTTGATCCGGTTCAACGCGTCCACCGTCTGGGCCAGAACCGTGCCGGAGCCGGACAACAGCTCGGCGATCGGCGACGGCTGGCTTTGCAGCACCGGTATGGTGTTCTCGGGATACTGGCTTTTCAGCAGGGCGCTGCTGGGGGCCCCGGCGGTGATCTGGATATAGTTCAGGCCGGTGATGCCCTGCGGCTCCAGCTGGGCCCGCGACGTGACCCGGACCGGGGTGGTGGCGTCAATGCGGATGCGGGCGATGACCTCGTCACTGTTCTTGGGGTTCAGGTCCAGATCCGTGACCTCGCCGACGCGAATACCATTGAAATTGACGTCTCCGCCTTCCGACAGGCCGCGAACAGCCCCCTGAAAGACGATGTCATAGACATCATAGTCATTGTTGAACTGCAGGCGGGCCAGCCAGATAGCGAATACCGCCAGAGCTGCCAGCAGAGCGACGGTGGCAATGCCGACGGCGGCGTAATGAGCGTCTCGTTCCATCGCTCCGCTCTCCTCAGGCGGCTTTCGTGGCAGCGCGTCCGCGCGGCCCCATGAAATATTCCTTGATCCACGGATGCTCGGAACCTTGCAGCTCTGCAACCGTGGCCTTCTCTATCACACGCTTGTCCGCCAACACCGCAACCTTGTCGCAGATTGCGTACAGGCTATCGAGGTCATGGGTGATCATGAAGACCGTCAGCCCCAGATCGTCGGAAAGATTACGGATCAATTCATCGAACGCCGCCGCCCCGATCGGGTCCAGCCCGGCTGTCGGTTCATCCAGGAACAGGATTTCGGGATCCAGGGCCAGGGCCCGGGCCAGACCGACCCGCTTGCGCATACCGCCGGACAGTTCGGCCGGCTTCAGATAGTGGGATTCCGGCCCCAGCCCCGCCATGGCGATCTTCATCTCGGCCAGTTCGCGGATCATGTCCCGTGACAGTCGGGTATGCTCGACCAGCGGCGACGCCACATTCTGAAGCACGGTCAGAGCCGAAAATAGCGCGCCCTGCTGAAACAGGGTGCCGGTGCGTTTCTCGATATCCTCGGACTGCGCCTTACTCATATTGCCGATGTCGTGACCGAAAATCCGGATCGAACCGCCTTCCGGCTCCTTCAGGCCGATGATGCTGTTCAGCAGTACCGTCTTGCCCGCCCCCGACCCGCCGACGACACCCAGAACCTCACCCTTGACCACATCGAGGTCCAGGTTCTCGTGGATCGTCCGATCCCCGAATTGGCTCAAAAGTCCGCGCACCTCGATCAGCACCTCGGGCAGCTGTTCGGCCACAGGGGAAGACGGAGCCCGCGCGCTCACCAGCTCAGCTCCAGGAAGATCAGGGCAAACACGGCGTCCAGCAGGATGATGGCGAAAATGGCCTGCACCACGGCCGCGGTGACTCGACGCCCCAAGGATTCGACATCCCCCTCCACAGACATGCCCTGGCGACAACCAATCGCCGCCACGACGATGGCAAAGACCGGGGCCTTGATCATCGCGACCCCCATGTGCGTGCCGATGTCGGGAGTGTCGGCGAGGCGCTGGATGAAGAAAGCCGGACCCAGGTCCAGCTGGCTCCAGGTCACCAGCATCCCGCCGAACAGGCCCGACACCATGCCGACGAAGGTCAGGATCGGCAGCATCAGCAGCATCGCTGCCAGCCGGGGAATGACCAGGGCCTGAAACGGGTTGACCCCCATTACCTGCATGGCGTCGACTTCCTGGTTCATGCGCATCGACCCGATCTCGGCGGCAAAGGACGAGGCGGAGCGACCTGCCAGCAGCACTGCGGTAATGACCACAGCAAACTCCCGCAGCACCGAGACACCGATCAGCTGCACGGTGAACACTCCGGCCCCGAATTGGGTCAGCAGATCGGCTCCGAGAAAGGCGATGACCGCACCAACGAAAAAATTGGTGGTGGCAATGATCGGCAGGGCGTCCAGACCGGCCCGTTCCGCCTGGCTGAACCAGGCGGGCCAGCGAATTCGGCCTGGATTACTGACGGCGGATCCCGCAGCGACCATCAGCCGCCCAAGGAAGGCCAGCGACATCAGCGCCTCATGGCCGATGTCCTCGACACCCCGGCCGACCTTGGCAAACCCCCGGACAAAAGCATCAGCACGTTTCGGCGGCTCGACGCTCTCGCGCTCCAGCCTTTCCACCATGGCATAGATACGACCTGCCTCGGGGCGGGCGGCCCAGACGGAGCCGGGCAGCGAGGCGGGGGTGGCCTGAACGATAGACAGGGCCCCGGCCGTATCGAACCGCCCCAGCTCGCTCAGATCCAGCGCCACCAGCGGCCGGTCCTTCATAGCAGCGTCAAGCCGACGTGTGATCCGGCCCAGCCCGACTGTGGTCCAGTCGCCGGTCAGGCGCAGCACCACGCCCGCTTCCCCGTCCTCAATCTGGAAATCCGCGTTGGCCATACCTCTCCCTAAGGGCGGTTGGCGACTTTGCCCATGCCCGGGATGAGCAATCCTCTCACAAGGTTAGGCGGGCGCGGCGATTCCGTCACGCCATTCTGATAACCTTGGGCCAATAGCTTGGTTTCTAGCTCAGGTAGTTCAGCAATGAGACTTGACGCAGCTGGTTGATCACCTGGGCCGAGGCCTGAATAGCCAGCTGTGACATCTGCAATTCCGTCACAGCCTGAGCCATGTCGGCGTCGGTCTTGTTGGAAAGCAGCTCATCAAGAGACGTCTTCTGCTGCCCCTGCGCCTTGAGTATGGTCTCGACCCGGTTCTGCATTGAACCGTTGCGGGCGGCCATATCCGTCACCGATGCCCGCTCCGTATCAAGGCGCGCCAGCTGGGTCGTCAGGAAGTCCCGCATGGCCTGGTCGGGCTGGCCGGTGATCGGAGTCGTCTCATGATATTGCTGAATGTCCCGAAAAATCTGGAACAGGTTGGACCCGATTTCATTGGCCAGAAAATTGGTATCCAGGCGTGTTCCCTCGTCCAGTCGCGACGTCTGTTTCAGACTGTCGTTCTGAAACGCGTCGGCGACGCTGGCGGCCGCGGAAAGGTCAGCCAGGGTCATGGCGACGACCGGTGCCGCCCCCACATTCGAACCGGCAAACACGTAGCGGCCCTGGTGTTTGGCGTTCAACCCGTCCTGACTGATCTGGAACTGGCTCTGCAGCTGCAACATCAATCCGTCGACCCGGCCGGCCGCCAGAGCTTCCGCGATGGCCTGACGGGCACCACCGGCTCCCTCGGCGACCCGGTCAAAGGCCAGATCCTGACTGGCCAGTCGCGCAGCAACCGACTCGCCGGTGTCAATAAAGCCCTGAAGCCGACTCTGCGTGGCCTTCAGCGCCGTCAACGTCTCCGAACTGCGCCCGAACCCGGTCAGATCGGTGGCGACCTTCTGCGTCGAGACCCGCTCCTGCGCCTCTTGCGACCGGACCTGGGTCGCCATCAGATTCATCAGGGCGGAATTATAGTTTCCGAAGGTCGAGACGCGGGTCATCACACCATCCCTATCAAGATATCGTACATGTCCTTGACCGCCTGGATCAGGCGCGCCGAAGCGTTGAAAGCTTGCTGATAGGTCGTCATCAGCACCAATTCCTCGTCCAGGTTGACGCCTTCATGGGCCGTCTGACGCGCGGAAGCCTCGGTAAACAGGGCCTGGGAACTGTCGCTTTGATTCTTCAGGACCGCAGCCTTGCCCCCGACCTCGCCGGCCAGCTCCGCCGAATAACGTGAGACCGAGGTGAATCCGCCCGACGCCCCCCCGGCGGCCTCAAAGCGCGCTGATCTCTGTCCGGCGTCCGCCAGCAGCAGGGCTCCGCGGCCATCGCCGCTGGTCACAGCGGCGGTCCCGACCGCTGCCGCCAAATTCAGTTGCGCCAGGGCCAGCTTCGACGGATTCTGACGGATGTCGGTGCGCAGTGAGAAGCCGTCGGCACGCGAGGCCCGAACGCCGGCACCGATACCGAACAATTCGGTCAGGGAAATGCCGGACGGCACCTGCGTCGTATTATCGCCCACCACCGTCAGGGTCGACTCGCGGTTTGCAAGAGCGGTGAAGGTCATGGCCCCGGTGGTCGGGTCCAGCGCAAAGGAGCCGTACTGCCCTACCCCGGTGGTCGGATCATTGAGCGCCGTCAACAGGTCGGCGACAGTCCCGGCTCCACCGGGGATCGCCACGCTCAGATCACGCATCTTGGTGCCGTTGGGCGCGACAAACCTGAAGCTCACGGTTTCGCCAGGCGTGAATCCATGCAGCGAGGCGGCCGTCAGGCCGTTGTCATACAGGGCGGGCCGGTCCGTTGAGATCAGGTCATTGAGCCCGAAATAGTGCGAAAACCCTCGCCCGGCCTTATTGCTCGGCGTGGTGGCATCATCGGCTATGGCCACCCCGTTGGTCCCGGTGGCAGCCAGACTCAGAACGCCACCGACAAAACTTGCGGTCGCCGCGCCGCCCAGTTCGGTGTTCAGGACCGACAGGAAGGTACCCGGCGTCGCCGCGGTGCCGTTGATGGTCATGGTCGCGCCCGAAAATACGATATCAGCACGCGCCTGGATGACTCCGGCGGCATTGGTGACGGCAATCGTCGTATTGCCGGTAAAGCCTTCGATCGCGGTCGCCAGTGACTGGCCGACATTACGCCCGGTCAGGACCGTCGGCGGCGGCATGGCCGTGTTGGCATTATGGGCACGGTTCAGCTCATCGGCGAGACGCGTGGTCAATTCAGCGAGCCGTGCAGCGGCCTGCGGAGCCTCGATGTCACGCAGCTCGACCAGTCCCTTGATTTCGCCGGACGTGATACTGTCCATCAGCGACCGCTTCTGGCCCCGCGGCTCGGTCACCCAGATTTCATTGAAGGACGTCTCGGCATTGACCGAACCGGCACGATTATAGTCCAGCGTCGCATGCCCCTCACCGGCCAGCAGGACGCCTGCATTGGTGCGAATGGTAACGCCCCCGACGGGCCGGACGGAGACTCGGATGTCCATCATCTGTGACAACTGACCGATCAGCGCCGCCTGGGAGGTCTCGGCACCGGACGCATCCGACGATATGACAGAGGCGCGGGCGATCTCGACGTTCAGAAGCTCGATCTGTTCCAGCAGGGCATTGGTGTTGTCGACGGCGCTTCGAATGCGACCGTCCGCATCCTCACGCACGGCCTGGATTTGACCGGCTATACGGGTAGCCTCATCAAACAGGGATGCAGTCTTGAACAACGCCTCCTGCCTTCGGGGGGACGAGGTCGGGTCCTCGGCCCCGGCGGCGAACACCGAGAAAACGTCGTCAACCTTCGAGAAGAAACCCGTCGTACCTCCCGGATCACCGAACAGGTTCTGCAGCCGGTCATACAATTCATACCGCACGGTCTGGCGGGCGGACTCCGATCCGGCATTCAGACTGGCGGCCTGAAGAAAGCGGTCGGTGGCAAGACGAATGCGCGCGACCTCGACGCCGGATCCCACGCCATTGCTGCTCAGGGACTTCTGTTCAGCGATCTTGCGGACATAGCCGGGTGTATTGACGTTCGAAACATTGTCCGAAACGACCCGGAGCTGCGCCTGGGACGCCGCCAGTCCGGACGATGCCGTGTTCATGATGGAGTTCAGAGACATCCCGACGCTCCCGTGACGCAACTACGGCGCAAGATCGCCGCACCCGGCAAGCCCTGCCAGAAGACGTGCGTTTTTTGCCTGGCGTCGCACACAGTCGACCAAGCCAGAACATTGAATCTAAAAGACATCACGATTTTGGTCGCGTTCATAACCTGTGAGGAGCGCAAGCTCCGGGCCAACCAGGTCCCGACCGCCAAGAGCCTCCAGCCGGGCAAAAAAGGTCATGCACGGCAAAAACCGACCCCCCGACCCCCTGCATCGCGCTGACGGCAAATCAAATATTATATTTATTTATCAGCATATTACTTCACATCCCAGCTGTGGCCCATGACTTGCGACAGCCCTTGTGAACACTCAGGCGCAGTAGGTGCCGCTTCCTCTACTCCCCTGGCGATCGATGTCCGCTGAAAGCCTCCTTTCCATTGTTGCACCGACCCAGGTGTCACCTGCCGCGCCCGTGGCAGCCGGCTCCCGGGGTGAGTCCGGCTTCGGAAAGATGCTCGGTCAGATCATGAAGGGTGAGGGCAAGGCTTCGCCGCCAGACGATGTTGCCGGAACGGTCGCTCAACCCTCCGAAAATACTGCGAGGTCGCGGGCTCCGGGTCTGGCCGTGGCCGAGAACCGGGTTTCCGCCGCCAGCATGGATGCGACCGGAGACGAGGTTGAGGACACATCCGTTGAATCTGTCGACGAAGACGACCTGACGATCACAATCGATGCGGATGCCGGACAGGTTCCGGTCTCTCCCGCGCCCGCCGACGACAAGGACTCCAGCGTCACTCCAGATTTACTGGCCGAAAAAGGCGCAGGTCAGCCCCAGACGGTGCCGGGACTCGTGCCTGTGGCGAAAGCCGATGGTGACGCGGAAGCGCCCCAGGTCCTGCCCGCCGCGCCCGGCAAAACTGGCGAGCCCCCGGTTCTGCGGCCGGAAGTTCTGCCCGCACAGGCCGGCAAGGGGGCCGATGCGCCCCTGGTCCTCCCTGCTGCCGACCCCTCGGCGCGGACCGGCAAGGACCAGAGTCTTCCGGCGACCGATCCTTCAACGCGCGCCGACAAGGACATGTCCGAAAAGCCACTGGTTTTGCCGGCCACGCCGGGACGGGGTGATGAGCAACGGGCGCTACGCCCGGCCGCTCCGTCGGCTGCGACCGTCAAGGAGGCCGAGCCGTCGTCTGATCCGGCCGCACCCTCCACGACGAAGGAAGCGACCGTTCCGGCTGCCAATGCCTCCAAATCGGCTGCCCCCCAGGTTCTGGCGGCCCTTGCCGCCGCCGCCCCGCCGCTTCGCCCGCTCACCGACCGGACGCCACCGACATCGAACGCTGCCCGGGGCACCGAACAGTCGGCCGGCCAGTCGTCTGATCAATCGTCCGAGCCGGCAGCTGCGGCTTCCGGGCGCGCGGTGCCTGCCGTACCAGCCACGCCCGCGGACCCCAAGGCCGGAACGGCGGCCATCCCCGCTACACCGGCCGTCCCGGCTGCCGCCGTTGACCGCAACGCTCCGGCCACCGGAGACCAGCCCCCCGTCGATGTCCCGCCAGTCCCTGCGGCCCAGACGGCCGCCGTGCCCCATGCTCTGTCTCCGACGACCCTGTCGCACGGAGCCATCACCGCCACCGCACAGATCGCCGCACAGATCATTCGTCGCCTCGACGGCCGCTCAACACGTTTCGAAATGGCCCTGACGCCCGAGCACCTCGGTCGGGTCGACGTCAGTCTCGATATCGATTCCAGCGGCCGTCTGGCGGCCCGGCTCGCTTTCGACAATCCCGCGGCCGCCCTCGACATGAAGGGACGGGTCGACGAGCTGCGTCGCCAGCTCGAGGAGGCTGGTTTCCATCTTGACGGCGATGCCTTCGAATTTGCCGAACGGGACCGCTCGTCCGGCGAAGGCTTCGACCGCCGCCAGGGACGCGCCTTCGCGGCCGCCTCGCGCCTCACCGAAGAAACCGATTCCGCAGCGGTGGTTCCTCCCCGCTGGATGTCCCTCTCCCTGACGCCTGACCGCGTCGATGTGAAAGTCTGACCGATGGTAGCCGCCGTCACCACAACCACCGCCGGCCAACGCACCGACGCCACCCGCACGGCCATGGCCACCAATTTCGAGACCTTTCTCAGCCTGCTGACCGCACAGCTGAAGAACCAGGACCCGCTAGCGCCAGTGGATTCCAACCAGTTCACCAGCCAGCTGACCCAGATGTCGGGCGTCGAACAGCAACTGCTGACCAACGACCTGCTGACCAGCCTGTTGGCCGCCCAGCAAGGCGGAGGTCTGTCCGGTGCCGCCAACTATATCGGCAAGGACGCCACAGCGGCCTGGGCAGCCAACAAATTGGTCGCCGGCCAGGCGACCTGGAGCTACGAACTGGGAGCCGACGCGGCCAAATCGACCCTTCAGGTCCTCAACGGTTCGGGCCAGGTCGTCTGGAGCGGCGACACACCCGATCGAACCGCCGGCATCCACGACTTCACCTGGAACGGTCAGACGACCGGTGGCGGCCAGCTTGCCGATGGTGGCGTCTATACGCTGAAGATCACCGCCAAGGGCGGCAATGACACGGCCATCGACAGCCAGGTGCTGGTCCGCGGCCGGATCAGCGGCGTGGAGCTGTACGACGGCGAACCCTATCTGACCGTCGGCAACTCCATCCTGCCCCTCTCGACCGTGATCGCCCTTCAGGAGCGCGCTGCCGCACCCCCGATCGGAGGTACCGCATGAGTCATTCAGTCTCCGGCCTCACCCCCATTCTCTCATCAACGATTGAATCAGTTCCCTTCAGGAGTTCAAAGCCATGAGTATCAACAGCGCCCTTCTCGCCGGCGTTTCCGGTCTGACGGCCAACTCCTCTGCCCTGGCCGCCATCGCCCAGAACATCGCGAACGTGAACACAGTCGGCTACAAGCGCACGTCCGGGGAGTTCTCGACGGTGGTCAACAGCCAGAGCCAGGGCTCCGGCTATTCCGCCGGTGGCGTGCTGGCCAGCGCCCGCCACTTCACCAGCCAGAACGGCCAGCTCCAGCGCACCACCTCCTCCACCGACCTGGGCATTTCAGGGTCCGGCTTCTTCGTCGTGACTGAAAAATCCGAAAACCTGACCCCGGCCGACACCCGCCTGTTCACCCGCGCCGGTGGTTTCCGGGTCGACAGTCTCGGTTACCTGAAGAACACTGCAGGTCTGTTTCTGCAGGGCTGGCCGATCGACAGCAACGGCAGCATCAATACCGACCCCTCGGATCTGACCCGACTCAAGACCATCAATGTCGGTTCAGTGGGCGGTACGGCCGAAGCCACGACCCGGGTCCAGCTGAACGCCAATCTGCGTTCCAGCCAGCCGATTTCGGTCGAGGCGAGCGACGCCGCCCTCGCGATTCCGGGACCCGCCGCCTACGACCCCGCCACCAATTCCATGGCCATGTGGAATCCTGATACCGGGACCGGGGTGAAGCCGGACTTCGAGCTCACCATCCCTGTGTCGGATTCCAAGGGCGGTCAGCGGACCCTCGCTCTGTCCTTCCTGAAGAGTACCGTTCCCAACCAGTGGTACGCGGAAATTCGTGCCATTCCAGCGACGGATATCGTCGCCGGGGCCGGGCTCTCCAACGGTCAGCTCAAATTCGGCAAGGTCGCCTTTACCCAGGACGGTCGCCTCGACGTGGCCGCCATGATCGCAATGCCCGCCGGTGAAGCCCTGTTCGCCGACCCGACCGTCGCCTCGCTCGACTTCGGCGCGTCCGACGCCGCGGCTCCCGCTGCGGGGGCCTTCAACTGGGCTCCCGGTCTCGGCATCGACAACCAGAGTGTCGCCTTCGACTTCACCAACGGGGCCGGCGGCCTGACCCAGTACGACAGCGCCTCGGTCGTCCAGGCGACCCTGACCAACGGCACCGCCTTCGGTAACCTGTCCGAGGTCAAGATTGACGAGAAAGGCTACGTTACCGCCATCTTCGATAATGGTGTGACCCGTCAGATTGCGCTCGTCGCCCTGGCCACCTTCCCCAGCCCCGACAGCCTGTCCGAGGTCAGCGGTAACGCCTTCCGCGTCACCCAGGGCTCCGGCACCTTCAATCTGAAGGGGGCCGGCAGCGGCGGCGCGGGCCTGATCGGGGCTTCGCAGCTTGAAGCCTCTACCGTTGATTTGTCAGCCGAATTTACCGGCCTGATCACCACCCAGAGAGCCTATTCCGCATCATCCAAGATCATCACCACGGCGGACGAAATGCTCGCCGAACTGATCAGCATCAAACGCTGATCGACAAGTAACTAATCGTTAGTCTCAATGGATCGTCGCCCTGATCACGGTCGCAGGAAGCGCCTTGAAGGAACGGATTTTATTCTTTCCTTCACCACGCCCCTTAAACGGCCTTTAGCTGAGCCCGGCTACATTCACGTCTCGATGGTGATGTGAATGAGGCTTAAGCCCATGCTGCAAGAGCGACGCCTTAATAATAAGGGCGAACAGTACGTGGTTGGACCAACGGGTACACCCCTGACCCTCGGGGACCTTCCGCCGGACGGTACGGACCGGTGGGTAATCCGCCGCAAGGCCGAGGTCGTCGCCGCAGTTCGCGGCGGCCTGCTCAGCCTTGATGACGCCCTGACGAAATACCGCCTGACAGCCGAGGAGTTCCTCGCCTGGCAGAAGGCGATCGACAAATGGGGCATGCAGGGTCTGCGCACCACGCGCATCCAGCACTACCGGGGCTAAACCCCTCCAGTTTTCTTCCCCCGAACGACGACGGCCGCTCCCGGAAACGGGGGCGGCCGTTGCCGTTCGGGCACCCATTGCCGTCCCGGCCTCGAATTCGTCGCGCTTTCGCACTACATGGCCGGAATGACGTTGCTGGAACCCGCCTGCCCGGTGCCGACCTTTGCCCCCGCCGACATGGACGGGGCGATCGCGGCCGCACGCGCGGCGGTCGGCCTGCCGGTCGGTGCCCGCGTCGTCGCGGCCATGTCGGGCGGCGTCGACTCCACCGTGGTCGCGGCCTTGCTGCACAAGGCCGGCTATGACGTCGTCGGTGTCACCCTGCAGCTCTACGATCACGGCGCGGCCCTGAAGAAGAAGGGGGCCTGCTGCGCCGGTCAGGACATCCACGACGCCCGTCTCGCTGCCGAATCCATGGGCATCCCCCACTATGTGCTGGATTACGAAAGCCGTTTCCGCGACGCCGTGATCGACCAGTTCGCAGACTCCTATCTGGCCGGCCAGACGCCGGTGCCCTGCATCCGCTGCAACCAGACGGTCAAATTCCGCGACCTGCTCGATGTGGCCCGAGACCTCGGGGCCGAAGCCATGGCCACCGGCCATTATGTCCGCCGTGCCATCGGCCCGGACGGTCGGGCCCAGATGCGCAAGGCGATCGACCATTCGCGCGACCAGTCCTATTTTCTGTTCGCCACCACACCGGCGCAGCTCGACTATCTGCGCTTCCCCCTGGCCGATCTTGAAAAGCCCCAGGTGCGCGGCGTTGCCGCCGAGCTGGGGCTGAAGATCGCCGCCAAGCCGGACAGCCAGGACATCTGTTTCGTGCCCTCGGGCGACTACCGCACCCTGATCGACCGCCTGCGTCCCCAGGGGCGCGAGGCCGGAGAGATCGTGCATATGGACGGCCGGGTACTGGGCACCCACGCCGGCATCACCGACTATACGATCGGCCAGCGCCGCGGCCTCAACGTCGCCGTGGGTGAACCCCTGTTCGTGACGAAGCTGGATCCTGAGAACCGCCGCGTCATCGTCGGCCCGCGCGAGGCCCTGCTGACCGCGGCCCTGACACTGGACGAAACGAACTGGCTCGGCGACCAGCCGACGATCGAGGCGGCCGCCGAGGCCGGGGCCCCGGTGCTGGCCCGCGTGCGCTCGACCCGGCCGCCGTCACTGGCCAGACTGGCGTTGGTCGACGGCGTCATTTCGGTCATGTTTGCTGAGGGCGAGGAAGGCGTGGCTCCCGGCCAGGCCTGCGCCCTCTATGATCCGGCCGATCCCGACCGCCTGCTGGGTGGCGGCTTCATCCAGACCACCACCGCCGTTGTCTGAGACACCCGGCCAGTGTCTATCGCGCCCTGACGGACCCCGCATCCGCCTCAGCCGGCGTCGAGGTTCGGATTGATCAGGTATTTCTCGCCCGTGGCCCGCTTGTTGTAGCGGGCGATGATCTCGGGGTTCAGGGTCTGGGCCAGCGAAATTTCCTGTACATAGTGGCTGGCGAAGGTGGTCTTCAGCTCGGCGGCGACGCGCTGGCGCAGGGCCTGGGCCCGCTCGCCGCCGATCCGGGCCAGACAGGGCGGCAGCAGCCAGCCGCCGATCCCCCAGGCCATGCCGAAGGCCCGGTTCAGCTCGGTCGGGCCCGAGTCCAGCATACCGTAGATATAGACCTGTTTGTGCACGGCCGAGCCGTAACGGCTGTAGGTCGTGGCCGTCTGATTGGCCGCTGCCTCCATCGCCGTCAGGATCTGCCCGGCCAGTCTGCCGCCGCCGATGGCGTCGAAGGCCAGGGTCGCCCCGGTCTCGGCCAAGGCGGCGATCAGATCGGCCATGAAGGTCGGGCTGGTCGAGTTGCAGATGTAGCGGGCACCGATACCACGCAGGATCTCCGCCTGGGCCTCGCTGCGTACGATATTGACCAGGGCGACGTTGTCGGCCTGACAGACCTTGTTCAGCATCTGGCCCAGGTTCGAAGCCGCTGCCGTGTGCACCAGCGCCGTATGCCCCTCCAGCCGCATGGTCTCGACCATACAAAGGCTGGTCAGCGGGTTAACGAAGCAGGACGCCCCCTCCGCCGCTGTCGTATCAGCCGGCAGCGGCAGGCATGTGTCGGCCCGCACCGTGCGGTACTGGCCGAACATCGCCCCGCCGAACAGGGCTACGGTCCGGCCCATCAAGTCCTGGGCCGTCGCCGAGCTGCCGGCGGCGACCACCGTGCCCGCCCCCTCATTGCCGACCGACATCGATTCCCCGAGCCGCCCGCCCATGGCCCGCATGCCCGGGGCCGGTATCTGGGCCGTGGTCACCGGATTGTCGGCCGGACCCGACATCGTCGCCGAGCTCATGTCGGCCGCCCCGACCAGCAGCGCCAGGTCCGACGGATTGATCGGGGCCGCCTCGATGCGGACGACCACTTCGTCCGGCCCGGGCGCAGCCACCTCGACCCGAGCCAGGGACAGTTCCAGCTCGCCGCTATCGCGCACGAGGCTGCGCAGCTGCAGTCCATCGGTCGGGAGGGATACGGACATGAGAACTCCTTGGTCGGATCGACCCGCGGGGGATCAGGATGAAGGGACCGGTCGGAACCGGTCAGGTCGTGATCAGGCCGCGTCTTCGCGGGGCATGACGTCGCCCACTGTGGCGCAGTTCTCGGCGCGAACCAGTTCGATCTCACGTGGCTTGACGATCTCGCCACAGCAGCCGCAGGCAATCTTGGGCACCAGCGTCTGGCCACAAGCCTTGTGAACCATGTCGATGCCGGAATCGGTCTCGCCATAGACGTGTTTGTTGCCCCAGGCGTGCAGGGTCACCAGCACGGCGTAGAGGTCCTTGCCTTTGGCGGTCAGCAGATACTCATTGCGCGGCGGACGCTCGGAATAGAGCTTCGGCTCCAGCACCCCGTGCTGCACCAGGGTCTTTAACCGCGCGGCCAGAACGTTTCGGGCCACGCCCAGCCGATCCTGCCACTGTTCGAAGCGGCGCACGCCCTGGAAGGCATCGCGAATGACCAGCAGCGTCCACGGATCACCGATGACCTCCAGTGTCGCGGCGATGGAACAGCTTTGTCGGGAATAGTCTGCGGTACGGCCCATGAGAGAGAAAGTGACCCCGCGTCAGCCTTTTGGCAAGAGGGTTGCCAATCTAAACTCACTAAGTCAGTATCTTTTGGCTACGGACGTGCCTTCGCTGTTCCGACATCGACGGCGTTTCCTGTATCCCTCGACTTCGGGCGGAAGCCTGTCGGTCCTGCACCGGCCTTCCGCCCGCCTTTCGCCTCTCATCTGCCGCGGACCCCATGACCGATCAGACCCTGTCCCAAGCCCTGACCCTGACGCCCGACGGGAACGACGGTCTGATCGCGACGCTGAGCGGCGGCTTTTCCAATGCCCCCCTGTCGATGCCGCCGGAAAAAGGCGCACCGTTCGGCGGCCTGATGGCGGCCCTAGCCGGTGTCGCGGCCCGCCAGGGACTGGGCATCGAGACCCCGTTGCGTAGCCTGACCGTCCAGTATCTGGCTGCGGCCCGCTTCGAGGCGGCTACCTTCGTCCCGACCCTGCTGCGCGGCGGGCGCAACATCGCCTACGCCAGCGTCGCCGCGGGTCAGCCTGACCGCCCGGCCCTTCAGGCCCTGGCCACTTTCGGCCGTGACGTCCCCGGGCCGACGCTGTCCCCCCTGAAGGCCGACGCCGTGCCGGTCGACCGGATCGAGCCGACTCCGCTCAACCCCATGTTCGGCCCCTGGTTCACTCGCCATATCGAGCACCGCTTTGAGAATGGTCCACGCCTGTTCGGCCTCAACCCGCCCGAAGACCCGGTCCTGCGTGTCTGGATGCGTACCACCGACGCCGCCCCGCTGGACGAGGCCCGGCTACTGTTTCTGCTGGACGGTGTCTATCCGACCTACTGGACCGCCCTGCCCGCCCCGCCAGCCATCTCGGCCAGCGTTGACCTGCGGGCCGACCTGTTCGGCGACCTGACCCCCGAAACCTCACCGGAGGGTTGGGCCTTTTTCGAATTCCGGACCATGGATCTGGATGGCGGCTGGGCGGTCGAGGACGGCATCGCCTTCGCCCCGGACGGGCGTCCCCTGGCCCTGGTGCGTCAGCGCCGGAAACTCATGCCGACACGCTGATCGTCAGGCGATCGAAAAGACCACGGACACCCGCGTTCCCGGCGACAGCGGCTCGACCAACAGATCTCCATCGAGTTTGGTGACCATGGCATGAACGACCTTCATACCCAGACCCGAACCCTTGGCCTTGGTCGCCGGATCGAAACCGGCTCCGTCGTCCTCGACCTCCAGCCGCAGGATCTGACCCTCCCGACGAAGACGGACCCGGATGTCACCCGGCTGATCGGACGGATAGGCGTATTTGGCTGCGTTGCTGACCAGTTCGACCAGAACCACCCCCACCGAGATCGCCCGATCCGTATCTGTCCGGACCTCGACCGCCTCCACGTCGAGGCGGCGGCCGCCGGCCTCAAAGGCATCGGCCAGGCCCTCGGTCAGGGTCTCGATATAGGCTTTCAGCTCGACGCCTTCGACCGAGTCATCGGTGTACAGTCGCTGATGCACGCGAGACACCGCCAGGATTCGCGCGCGGGTCTCGACCAGTGCGGACCTGGCCTTCGGATCCGTCACGGCCTGGGCCTGCAGATAGACGAAGGAGGCGACCAGTTGCAGGCTGTTGGCCGCACGGTGGTTCACCTCGTTCAGCAGCAGGTCTGAACGCGCCCGGGCTCGCTGGGCGGCCTCCAGCAAGCGGTCCTGCCAGTGCCACGCCAGACTCAGCAGGGCAGTGAGGAAAAGCCCCACACCCAGGATTCCGATCGGAACACCGCTCTGACCCAGCCCCCTGGGTGTGGACATCTCCAGCCACCAGGTCTGACCTCCGAAATTGACTTCCCGCATGGTCGAAAAACGGAAGCCCGAAGGCGACACCGGCCGGGTGGGCCACAGCACTGTTCCATCGACACCGCCCTCCCGGACGGTGACGTCGAGGGTGTCCAGTGCAGCTTCTCCGGCAAGCGCGCGCTCAAAAAAATCCCGCGCCCGGAACGGAGCATAAATCCAGCCCTGGAACACGCCATCGGCGCGGGACAGCGGCAGATAGACCAGAAATCCGGGCTGCCTGTCCGCATCCAGCTCCTGAACCAGAGTCACGACCGAGGTGGTGGCGGGAGTATCGAGCGTACGCGCGCGCCGCATGGCCTCACGACGGGTCGGCTCCGAATACATGTCAAAGCCCAACGCCGCCTGATTGCGCCGGTCCAGAGGCTGTAGAAAGACGATGACACTCTCGCCGCCGTCAGGGTTCGGCCATGGCCGGATCCTGACAGGCAGGTAGCGACGGACCAGCGCCCGGGCACCGGGACTGTCGAGCCAGACGGCATAACCGATACCCTGCACGCCGGGGTATCGCTCGATCAGGTCCAGCGATCCGACGAAATTCTGGAATTCAGCGGGTGTGACATCGTCACTGGCGGCAAATAGCCCCACGGTGGCGCGAAGCAGGGCGACATAAGTGTCGAGCCGCCCCTCCACGGCAGCCAGCACGCCATCCGCCTGTCGTTCGAAACGTTCATTCTGCCGGTCTGAACCAGCGTGTTCCGCCCATCCCGCCACAACCAGGGTCAGGACCAGACCGAACAACGCCGGCCACCATGCCGGCGTCAGTCGGATTTTCGGCATGCTTGACGCCACTTGCGATGCCCTCCCTGCCACCTACCTCTACAGCAACACCCGGGAACCGCACCAGAAACCCACGCTGAAATCCATGCGCTTGCCGCAAAGGCCGTCAGGCGCTACGCCGCTGCCGCCCGCATAGTCCAGGAGTCTCCATGACCATCGCCACCGACCCCGTCGTCATCTGTTCCTTCGCCCGCACCCCGATGGGCGGCTTCCAGGGAGCCCTGGGAAGCGTCAAGGCCACCGACCTCGGCGCGGCCGCGGTCAAGGCGGCGGTTGAACGGGCCGGGATCGATCCGGCGAAGATCGAGCAGATCTTCATGGGTTGCGTCCTGCCCGCCGGTCTCGGCCAGGCCCCGGCACGTCAGGCGGCCATCGGGGCCGGGCTCGGCCTCCATGTCGAGGCCACCACCGTCAACAAGATGTGCGGCTCGGGCATGCAGGCGACGATGATGGCCCATGACGCCCTGCTGGCCGGCACGGCCGACGTCATCATCGCCGGCGGCATGGAATCGATGAGCGGCGCGCCCTACGTCATGGCCAAGCACCGCGGCGGGGCCCGCATCGGCCACGACGTCATCTCCGACAGCATGTTCCTCGACGGTCTTGAGGACGCCTATGAGCCCGGCAAGCTGATGGGGGCCTTCGCCGAGGACGCCGCCCGCCAGTACCAGTTCACCCGCGAGGCCCAGGACGCCTATGCCGTCGAAAGCCTGACCCGCGCCCGCGCTGCCATCGACAGCGGAGCCTTCGAGGCCGAGATCACTCCGGTCGAGGTCAAGTCCCGCAAGGGCAGCGAGACCGTCAGCGTCGACGAACAGCCCGGCAAGGCCGACCCGGCCAAGATCCCGACCCTGCGTCCCGCTTTTGCCAAGGACGGCACCATCACCGCCGCCAACGCCTCCTCCATCTCCGACGGGGCCGCAGCCTTGGTGATGATGCGCGAGTCCACGGCCAAAACCCTCGGCCTGCCGATCGTCGCCCGCATCGTTGCCCACGCCGCCCACGCCCATGAGCCGGGCCTGTTCACCACCGCCCCGGTCCCGGCGATGAAGAAGGCGCTGAAGAAGGCCGGCTGGGACGTCGCCGACGTCGATCTGTGGGAGGTCAATGAGGCCTTCGCCGTCGTCGCCATGATCGCCATGCAGGAACTGAACATCCCGCACGACAAGCTCAATGTGAACGGCGGCGCGACCGCCCTGGGTCACCCCATCGGGGCGTCGGGCGCGCGCATCCTCGCCACCCTGCTGTCGGCCCTACAGGCGCGCGGCGGCAAGAAGGGCATGGCCTCGCTGTGCATCGGCGGTGGTGAAGCCACAGCGATCGCGGTCGAACTGGTCTAGCTTTCGCCCTCGCCGACGAAATCCTGGGCGAACTCCGGACCATCCTCTTCGCCAGGGGTCAGCAGGTCATTGTCGTCCTCACCGCCCCGTCCCGGATCCGGCACCTCGAACCCGACCGGGATCGACAGGTCCAGCAGGCCCGCGGCCTTCATCTCCTGCACGCCGGGCAGGTCGTACAGGCTGGCCAGGCTGAAATGTTCGAGGAAACGGTCGGTGGTGCCGTAGGTCACCGGCCGTCCCGGCGTCCGTCGCCGACCGCGCAAACGGACGAACCCCATCTCCAGCAGCAGATCCAGCGTCCCGCGTGACAGCGACACCCCGCGCACGCTTTCGACCTCGGCTCGGGTGCAGGGCTGGTGATAGGCGATGATGGCCAGGGTCTCCAGCGCGGCCTTCGACAGGCGGCGCGGCTCCTCACGCTCCTCGGTCATCATGAAGCTCAGGTCCGGCGCGGTACGGAAGCGCCAGCGATCGGCCACACATTCCAGCTCAACCCCCCGTCCCTCATAGCGGGCCCGCAGGCTGGCGATGGCCCCGCCGACATCAGCCCCGTCGGGCAGGCGTCGTGCGATCTCCGCCGCCGACAGCGGTCCGGCCGCGGCGAACAGCAGGGCCTCGACCCGGCGTTCGATTTCGTTGTGATCAGGGGCGAAGCGCAGGTCGGTCACGGCGTCAGCTCCAGCGGGCGCGC
>TARA_R110002012_G_scaffold27229_1_pt1 | contig 53817 bp, 55 predicted proteins | sample TARA_R110002012 | Tara Oceans TARA_R110002012 (sample SAMEA4396515) | marine metagenome | biome: Westerlies Biome; feature: [DCM] deep chlorophyll maximum layer (ENVO:01000326); material: water (ENVO:00002006), including particulate matter (ENVO:01000060) such as... | depth 40 m
CCAACCCCCGAATAAGTCAACAGCCATTTTTACAAATCTGTCATTTTTCTCATTTTTCTTCGGAACCTTTTCCGCCCGGGGTCGAAAGGGCGCCCTATGCACATATAAAATGGCATTTTCCGCCATTCGTGCCATACAGCCGCCGGATTTCGATCTACAAGGTCTGTGCGGGCCGCATGTTGTCGTAAAGCAGGTCCATTCTGCCAACCGACCGGCATGACTGCCGAGTTCGATTTGACACATGGCGTGGTGCAGGGCACATCTGCTTCAGGCCCTGGTGACTACAACAGACCAGGACGATCCACCCGGAGGAAGAATGCCGAACGACGAATTTCTTGCACGGCAAATGGGCGATCAGCCGCCCTTGCTGGCCGGAGGCCGCAAGCCGCCGGACAAGCGCGAGATTTCGTTGCGCTGGTTGTCGGGCACATTCATGACCGGCATCACCTCGAGCCTGCTGATGGGTGTCGCCCTGTTTGGCGCCATGGAAGGCCGTGAACAGCTGGCGCTTCCCGCCGAGGCCGTGGCGTCGACCGATTTCAATGCCAGCGGGGTTGCCGCGGTCGAGAAAGGCTCCCGGCTGATCCAGTCCGTCGTCACCGCCAAGCCGGCCGACAAGAGCGTCATGGAAGTCTCCACCATGGTCCGCGACGGCGACCGCGACGTGGTCCGGCGCCAGCCCTTTGCCCATGTCAAGATCGCGCTCGCTGCCAACCACCCCAATGCCGCCGCCAAGTCATACCCGAAATTCAATCCCCTGAAGATATTCTCCGCTGGTGAGGCAGAGGCCGCCTCAACCGTGCGCACCGGGGTGATTTACGGCGCCGAGGTGGATTCGGAGATCAGTTTGCGGACGGTCGACTTCCCGCTTGAAGCGCCCGGACATCCCTTCGCCGCATCGATGACCCTGGATGAGGCCGAAGAAACCGTCCGCACCAATGGTTCGGTACTGACCGACGGCTCGGTGCAGTTCGCCTCTCTCAACTATGTCGACCCGCGCCGCTTCGGCTCCAATCGTCTGGAACTTGATTTCAGCGCCAGCCTCAACGCCCGCGTCATTGCCGAAAATGTGTCGGTCGCGTCCTATTCGCCTCTAGACACCGAGCGCGTCGATTATCTTGATGACATCATCCCGGTACGCAAGGCCGCGGCCCTGTCCGACATTCTGGACGGCGCCGGCTATGCGGCCGAACAATATGAAGCGGCTCTCGACGCCCTGGCGCGGCAGATAAAGATCGAGAAGATCCCCGCTCAGGCGGTCATTCGTGTCGGCGTCGAACAGTCCGGCGAGACGGCACGCATCATCAGGATGAGCGTTTACCAGAACTCCAGCCACATGATCACCGTGGCGCTGTCCGATTACAACGGCTTTGTCATCGGCAATGAACCGCCACCGACACCGGCCGTCCGGTCTGCTTTCGATGAAACTGCCGCCCCTGTCGCAACGGCCCGTGACCTGCCCAATATCTATGACGGCATCTACCGGTCTGCGCTGCTTTACGGCATGTCCGCAGACATGGTCGGGCAAATCATCCGCATGCTGGCCAGCAGTGTCGATTTCCAGTCGCAACTGCGTCCGTCGGACACGCTCGAGGCATTCTTCTCCGTCACCGATGACAGCGGTACCGCCACTGACGAATCGGAGCTCCTGTTCGTCAATGCAAAGTTCGGCGGCAATTCGATCCGGCTTTACCGGTTCCAGCACCCCGAAGACAATTCCATTGATTACTACGACGAGGAAGGCCGCAGTGCGCGTCAGTTCCTGCTGCGCAATCCCGTGCCCAACGGCAAGTTCCGCTCCGGTTTCGGCATGCGCCGTCACCCGATCCTGAAATATTCCCGCATGCACACCGGGGTCGACTGGTCCGCGCCCAGGGGAACGCCGATCATCGCCTCGGGCAACGGTGTGGTCGAGAAGGCCGGATGGGATTCGGGCGGCTACGGACGCCAGACCATCATCCGCCACGCCAACGGGTACAAGTCGAGCTATTCGCACCAGAACTCGATCGCCAAGGGCGTCAGCGCCGGTGCCCGGGTGCGCCAGGGCCAGGTGATTGGTACCGTTGGCTCGACCGGCCTGTCGACCGGGCCGCATCTGCACTACGAGCTCATTGTCAACGGCAACAAGGTCGACCCGATGCGGATCCGGCTTCCCGACGGCAAGTCGCTCAAGGACGAGGCTTACGCCATGTTTGCCCGTGAACGCGACCGCATCAACGCCCTGCTCGGCATCAAGAGCTCCGACAAGGAAGTCGCCAGCCGTTAATCCCGGTCCCCCGGCGGGCTTCTCTGAGCCCGCCCTGAGCGGCGTTGTACCAAAGGCCGGCCGGGTTTCGCCTCGTTCTCAGGACGCAGTTACCCGGGACAGGACAAGAGCGGCCAGCTTGAAACTCACCGGCCCGACAACCAGCGACAGCACGAAGGCAATCGGCCAGGCAACAATGAATGTCGAGCTCCAGATCTGCAGCAGCTCCGCTGAGAACCCACGATGAAAAAGGCTCATGATTCCACTCATCAGCAAGGCCATGAGGCCGGAGATGAAAACCTGGGCGAGAATGATGAGCTTCTTGTTGTCGTGCATGCCTTGTCCATTCGTCGTGATGGGGCGCTGCATCATCTTCCCGACACACCACAGCGCCCTCTGTTGAGAGGTCGCCGTGGGTTCGAAAGAATCGACTAAATCCCGCCTGGGCGGGGGCCGGGATAACCAACCGGCCTTACATTTTTCGGCAGCCCAACTGATAGCTTCGACATGGCTGGTCGTCAATTGCCGGAACCGGTCAGCCGCGCCGTTCGAGTAAGAGCTCCGGGACGGTCCTTCTGAATTGGAAAAGGCGGATCCGGAGACCCGCCTTCGTGTTTGTCGTCACTCAGGCGGCTTCGCCCGGTTGTTCCTCGGTATCTGCGGGCTTTTCAGCCGAGACCGAAAACACCAGCCGGTCCGAGCCTGCGCCGACAGTCACGTGGCTGCCTTCGCCGACCTCGCCCAGAAGGATCTTTTCGGCCAACGGGTCCTGCACATATTTCTGCACCACCCGCTTGAGCGGGCGCGCACCATAGGCAGGATCATAGCCCTTGTCGGCAAGCCAGATCCGCGCTTCCTCGTCGAGCGAGACATCGATCTTGCGATCGACCAGCAGCTTGCCCAGGCGGGAAAGCTGGATATCGACGATCGCGCCCATTTCAGAGCGTCGCAGGCGGTGGAACAGGATGATCTCGTCGATCCGGTTGAGGAATTCCGGCCGGAACGACGACCGCACCACATTCATCACGTCTTCGCGTGCCGCATCCGCATCCTGATCATCGGTGAGCGCGGCCAGGTATTCCGAGCCCAGGTTCGACGTCATCACGATCAGCGTGTTGCGGAAATCGACCGTGCGGCCCTGACCATCGGTCAGGCGACCATCGTCGAGCACCTGCAACAGCACGTTGAAGACATCCGGGTGCGCCTTCTCGATCTCGTCGAACAGGATCACCTGGTAAGGTCTGCGCCGCACCGCTTCGGTCAGCGCACCGCCTTCGTCGTAGCCGACATAGCCCGGAGGCGCACCGATCAGACGCGAGACCGAGTGCTTCTCCATGTATTCGGACATGTCCATCCGGATCAGCGCAGTCTCGTCATCGAACAGGAACTCGGCCAGAGCCTTGGTGAGCTCGGTCTTGCCGACGCCGGTTGGTCCCAGGAAGATGAACGAGCCCATCGGCCGGTTCGGATCCTGAAGCCCGGCACGCGCCCGGCGCACCGCCTTGGACACCGCCTGCACCGCTTCGCCCTGGCCCACGACGCGCTTGCCGATCTCGTCTTCCATTCTGAGCAGCTTGTCGCGCTCGCCTTCCAGCATCCGGTCGACCGGAATGCCGGTCCAGCGCGAGACGATGTGGGCGATGTGATCCGGTGTCACGGTTTCCTCGACCATGCCGGCCGTCTCCGTTTCACCATGCGCCTCGGCTTCCTCGATCTGACGTTCGAGCGCCGGGATCTCGGCATAGGCCAACTCGCCGGCACGCTGGTACTCACCACTGCGCTGGGCAATGGCCAGATCGTTGCGCGCCTCTTCCAGCTTCAGCTTGAGATCGGCAGCCATGCCGAGCTTCTGCTTTTCCGACTGCCACCGGGCTGTCATCGCACCCGATTTTTCCTCTATGTCCGACAACTCCTTGTCCAGACGTTCGAGACGGTCCTTCGACGCCTGGTCGGTCTCCTTTTTAAGGGCCTCGCGCTCGATTTTCAGCTGCATGATGCGGCGGTCGAGCTCGTCGAGTTCTTCCGGCTTGGAATCGACCTGCATCCGCAGCCGCGCCGCAGATTCATCGACCAGGTCGATCGCCTTGTCGGGCATGAACCGGTCGGTGATGTAGCGGTTCGACAGCACCGCAGCCGACACCAGCGCCGAATCGCTGATCCGCACCTTGTGATGCTGCTCGTATTTTTCCTTGAGCCCGCGCAGGATCGAGACCGTGTCTTCAACGGTCGGCTCCTCGACCATCACCGGCTGGAACCGGCGGGCCAGGGCGGCATCCTTTTCCACGTGCTTGCGGTACTCATCAAGCGTGGTGGCGCCGACACAGTGCAACTCGCCGCGCGCCAGCGCCGGCTTGAGCAGGTTGGAGGCATCCATGGCGCCATCGGACTTGCCTGCACCGACAAGCGTATGCATCTCGTCGATGAACAGGATGATCTCGCCATTGTTGGCCTGAATTTCCGACAGCACGGCCTTGAGCCGTTCCTCGAACTCGCCGCGGTACTTCGCCCCGGCAATCAGCGCGCCCATGTCGAGCGCCATCAGCTGCTTGTCCTTGAGCGATTCGGGCACGTCGCCATTGACGATCCTGAGCGCCAGGCCTTCCGCGATCGCTGTCTTGCCGACGCCCGGTTCACCAATCAGCACCGGATTGTTCTTGGTCCGGCGCGACAACACCTGGATTGTGCGGCGGATTTCGTCGTCCCGGCCAATCACCGGGTCAAGCTTGCCGTCGCGCGCAGCCTCGGTCAGGTCGCGTGCGTATTTCTTGAGCGCATCAAACCCCTGCTCGGCGCCGGCGCTGTCGGCGGTCCGGCCCTTGCGGATATCATTGATGGTCTGGTTCAAGGCCTGCGCCGTCACTCCGGCATTCTTCAGGATCTTCGACGTCTCGGCGGAGGCTTCGATCACCAGCGCCAGAAGCAGGCGTTCGACGGTGACGAAGCTGTCGCCGGCCTTCTTGGACGCGTCTTCGGCAGACTGAAACACTTTTGCGACCGGCTGCGAGAGGTAAAGCTGGCCATTTCCGCCACTCACCTTCGGCAGTTTCGCAATCGCAGCTTCATTGGCCAGCCGCACATCGGCAGGCCTGCCGCCGGCGCGCTCGATCAACGATGAAGCCATGCCCTGGTCGTCATCCATCAGCACCTTGAGCAGGTGCTCGGGCATGAATTGCTGGTGGCCTTCGGCCAGCGCATAGGATTGCGCCGACTGGATGAAACCGCGAACGCGTTCCGAGTATTTTTCGATATTCATGGTCTACTCCTTTACATGCCCCACCCTTTTGCGGCGCGGGACAGCGGGTCCGGATGAGCTCCCGTTAGCGGCAAGCCCGTTTGATAAACCTGATATGGGTATTCACAGTTGCGTGATAAAGGCCACAAAGCGCAAATAAAAACCCCGGCTGCTGGCAGCCGGGGTTTTGTTTCGTTCGCAATAGCTTGCTCTTACTCAGCCGGAGCAGGCTCTGCTGCGGCTGGTTTTTCATCCGCTGAACCGGAAGCAGCCTCGCTGCCCTCCTCGGCACGAACCCGCTTCGGCCGGCCACGGCGGCGCGGCGCCGGTTTCGCTTCAGCGTCCTCTTCAGGCGCAGGCTGACCGATGGCCACTTCTGCCGGAACCCCTTCGATCACCGGCTGAGGCGCATCAGCATCATAGGCAGGCTTTGCCTTGCGCTCGGGACGCGGTTTGCGCTCCTGCCGCTCACCCCGGTCCTGGCGTTCATTGCGATCGCCCCGGTCCTGCCGCGGCTGCCGCTCCGAGCGCGACTGCTGCTCGTTGCGGTCGCTGCGCTGATCCTGCGAGCTGGCGTCATTGTCGTCATTGCCATCGCGATCATCATCGTCCTGGTCCTGCGACTCGCGAGCCTGCGACTGGTTGTCATCACGCTGAAAACGCTCTTGCATCTGTGCCTGAGCGGTCAGGATGATGCGGTTGTAATGCTCTGCATGCTGCAGATAGTTCTCAGCCATCACCCGATCGCCGGAACTTTGCGCGTCACGAGCAAGGTTCATGTATTTTTCCGCCACATGCTGGGCGGTGCCGCGAATTTTTACGTCCGGACCGGAGCTGTCATAGGAGCGCGAAAGTGGGTTCTGGCCTTTGCGATTGCCACCACCATTATTATTGTTTCCGCTGCGTCCGCGACCGCGCTTGTTTTGCTGTCCTGGCCTCATTCGATAGTCACCTGGTTGTTTTCCTGAAAAAATCTGTTGGGCGCTTTGGCCAGCATGTCTGGCTCGCAGGTTGCGCCGCGACAAAGGATCATTCAAGGATCCCGTCGCCATTATGGGTTCAAATTCAGATACCCGCGCCAGAGGCTTTCTTGTGAACCTACGTCAAAATTTTGCGGGTTCATTGAGCCGAGCCACTGCGGATCGAATCTGTTTCAAGACTTGCTATCCGGCGCTGATCGGGAAACTAGCCATATTTGCCTGCAATTCCAAGCCTTTTCTTGAAGATGCGGTTAAATGCCCTGTTCAGCCGTCCTTCGCGTGGCCCGCAATTTGAACAGCAACACCCGGTCAACACCTCCGAGATCGGCAAAAACGCCCAGCCGGTCAAATCCCCTGGCGGCGAAAAGTGCAGTTACCGATTGGCTTTGGCCAATTCCTATTTCCAGTGCCAGGCGGCCCTCCTCCACAAGCCGGGCTTCAGCCTGGGCGGCGATAATACGGTACGCATCAAGACCATCAGCGCCCCCATCCAGGGCCAGCATGGGGTCATGATCGATCACTTCGCGCGACAGTGAAGCCAGATCCTTCGTCGGGATATAGGGAGGGTTGGAAACAATCAGGTCGAATCGCCTTTCGATCCCGGAGAGCCAGTCCCCCTGGATAGCCTTGTATTGTTCTCCCAGCCCCAGGGCTTGGGCATTCTTCAGCGCGGTTTCCACCGCTTCCTCCGAAATATCGATGCCAAGGCAGCTGGCATTCGGACACTCCGCCACCAGCGCCAGCCCGATTGCGCCGGTTCCGATTCCAAGATCGGCAATCGAACATCGGCCTTTCGCAGCAATTGTTTCACGGATCACAGGCAGCACCGCTTCGATCAGGGTCTCGGTGTCCGGTCGGGGCTCAAGTGTCGCCGGCGACAGTCCGAGCATCAGCCCGTAAAACTCACGTGCGCCCAGGATCCGGTGCACGGGCCTGCCGCCCAGCCTGTCCTGCAGGGCCTTGCCCAACCGGTCCCGGACCGGCTGCGTCAGCGGCGTCTCACCGGCCGTTACCAGTTGATGCGGCTCAACACCCGCAAGTCTCGACACCAGCATCCTGGCATCAAGATCGGCAGTTTCAAGTTTTGCCGAGCGCAAGGCGCTGCGCACTGCAAGCCAGGCCTCGCCCAAAGTGGCGGGTTCGGCTTGTTCAGGCCTGGTCATGATCACCAAGAGTGGCCAGCTGACCCGCCTGGTGATCGGAGATCAGCGCGTCGACAATCTCGTCGATTTCACCCATCATCATCCGGTCGAGCTTGTAGAGCGTCAGGTTGATCCGATGATCGGTCACCCTTCCTTGCGGGAAATTGTAGGTCCTGATCCGTTCAGACCGGTCCCCCGAACCGACCTGGCTGCGTCGCGACTGCGAGCGTTCGTCGTCGGCCTTTTGCCGCTCCATGTCATAGAGGCGGGCCCTGAGAACCTGCATCGCCCGTGCCCGGTTCTGATGCTGGGATTTTTCCGATGACGTCACCACCAGGCCGGTCGGAATATGGGTGATGCGAACGGCAGAATCGGTGGTGTTGACGTGCTGACCGCCGGCGCCGGATGCCCGCATCGTATCGATCCGGATATCTTCCGTGCGCACTTCGATATCGATGTCTTCGGCTTCCGGCAGAACTGCCACGGTCGCAGCTGATGTGTGGATGCGGCCGCCCGATTCCGTCTCCGGCACCCGCTGGACCCGGTGCACACCGGATTCGAATTTCAACCGTGCGAACACGCCCTTGCCGGAAACGGTGGCAATGATTTCCTTGTAACCGCCGGCTTCACCCTCGCTCGCCGAAAGCACCTCGACGCGCCACCCCTGCGAAGAAGCGTAGCGCTCATACATGCGGAAAAGGTCACCGGCGAACAAGGCCGCCTCCGAGCCACCGGTACCGGCCCGAATTTCCACGATGGCGCTGCGTTCGTCAGCCGCATCCTTGGGCAAGAGCATGATCTCGATCTGCTGCTCCAGCTTCTCGATCTTGCCTTTCAGCGCTTTCAGCTCGTCTTCAGCCATTTCCCGCATTTCGCGGTCAGTGGAACTGTCGGAAATCATCGCCATCAGATCGGCGCGCTCGGCTTCCGCTTTCGACAGCTCGCGGATCTCGCCGACAAGCGGCTGCAGCTCGGAATATTCTGACGCCAGTTTGACATAGGTTTCCGCATCCGGTCCGGCCGACATGCGGGCCTCGACCTCATCGAAACGGCGTTCAAGTTCACGTATTTTCTGGGTCGGCAATCGCGCCATGTTCGATCCTAGAGGCTCACGCCATTGGCGTCGGCAAAGTCCGTCAGGAATTCGCGAACGGTTTTTTCGCTGCGCGTGTCGGCAATAACCGGCAGCAGGGCTTCCTCAAGCTTGCCAACGTCGAGCGACAGCAGCATCGACTTCACCGGCCCGATAGCCGCGGGCGACATCGAGATATTGCGGAAACCGATGCCCAGAAGCGCCATCGCGGAAAGTGGTTTGCCTGCAAGTTCGCCGCACAGGGTCAGCGACGTGCCGGTCCGGTTCGCCGCCTCGACAATCTGTCTGAGTACCCGCAAGAACGGACGCCCCAGCGTGTCGAACCTGTCGGAGACCCGGGAATTGCCGCGGTCCACTGCCATCACGAACTGGAACAGATCGTTGGAGCCGACAGAGACGAAATCCACCTCTTCCATCAGTTCTTCCAGCTGCCACAGCAGGCTTGGCACCTCGAGCATCGCCCCGAACTGCAGACTGCGCGGCAACTGGTAGCCGAAACGCGACAGGTGCCTGACTTCCTTGTTCAAAAGCTCGCGCGCCAGCCGGAGCTCGTTGACCTCGGTGATCATCGGCAGCATCAGCTTGAGTTCGGCGCCCGCCGCAGCTTTCAAAAGCGCACGCAACTGGGTGCGCAACAGTCCCGGCCGGTCCAGCGAAAGCCGGATGGCACGCCACCCGAGCGCCGGATTTTCCTCTTCGGCGGAACGAAAATAGGGCACCACCTTGTCGCCGCCGATATCCAGCGTCCGGAAGGTCACCGGACTGCCGGCGGCCTGGCGCAAAACGCTGCGATAGAGGCTTTCCTGCTCGTCGACTTTCGGCATCGTCGAGGCGATCATGAATTGCAGTTCGGTCCGAAACAGCCCGATGCCGCCGGCGCCGGATTCGCTCAGCTGCGGCAGGTCGACCAGCAGGCCCGCATTCATCTGTAGGGTGACGTATTGACCGTCCCGTGTTCTCGGCTCGACCGTGCGCAACGCCCGGAACTGCTCCTGACGCTTGGCCCGGAAACGGACCTTGTCGGCATAGGCATCCTGAACGTCCGACATCGGCCGGAGATGCACAACACCGTCTTCGCCATCAACGATGATGGAATCCCGATTTTCCGCAAGCGAGGCAATACCGATCACCTGGCCGACAACCGGAATACCCATCGCGCGGGCAACGATCACCACATGGCTGGTGACCGCCCCGTCCTCAAGCACAAGGCCGCGGATTGCTTCGCGCGGATAATCCAGCAGTTCTGCAGCGCCCATGGCGCGCGCCACGATGATGGCATCCTGCGGCAGCCCCTTGCCGCCCGGCACGAAGCCGGTCAGCTGCCGGAGCAGCCGGTTGGCCAGATCGTCGAAATCATGCAGCCGCTCGCGCAGATAGGGATCGGTCATGTGGATCATGCGCGCGCGCGTGTCGCTCTGCACCTTCTCCACCGCAGCCTCGCAGGTCAGCCCGTTGCGAATGGCTTCTTCAAGCTTCCGCACCCAGCCCCGGTCATGCGCAAACATCCGGTAGGCCTCGAGAACCGCCCGGTGCTCACCCTCCATCGAGACATCACGCCGCGACAGCATGTTGTCGATGGAAATCCGCAGCGATCCCAGGGCCTCTTCAAGCCGCTCGAGTTCGGCGTCGATATCATCATTGAGAAGTTCGGTGACCACGATGCGCGGTTCATGCAGGATGACATGGCCAAGTCCGATGCCATCGCCATAGGCATCACCCTCGATCGTCACCGGACGGTTGAGGTCAAGCTCAAGCCCAGGCCGGACAATCTGCTTGAGCTCGCCCGCAGCGATCATCTCGGCGAGCACCATCGACGTGGTCTCAAGCGCCTCGACCTCATCCTCACGGTATTTTCGGTGCGCCTTGTTCTGCACCACGAGAACACCCAGCGACCGCCCGGCCCTGAGGATCGGAACCCCCATGAAGGAATTGTAGACCTCTTCACCGGTCTCGGGCAGGTAGGTAAAGGCAGGATGCGACTGCGCGTCGGACAGGTTGAGCGAGCGGGCACTGGCGGCGATGGTGCCGACAAGCCCCTGCCCCATCTTAAGCTGCGCCAGGTGCACCGAATCCTTGTTCAGGCCTTCGGTAGCAAACAGCTCCAGCGCGCCATCAGCACGAAGCACGTAGAACGAACACACTTCCGCAACCATATTGGCCGCGATCTGGCGGACGATCTGGTCAAGGCGCTCCTGCGGCTCAAGGGGCTCCGCCATCAATTCGCGCAGCCGCCTGAGAAGGACGCGCGGACCTGCGGAAAGGTCTCTCATCGCGCTTCATTCTCCCAATTCGTGTGACCCGCCCGGAAGTGGTCCCGGCCGGCTGGCAATGGTCGGCTTTTGCCGTTTAACTTGATCCCGTTGGTTAAGTCTTATCCAGACCGTAGACGGAATGCAAAGTCCTTACCGCGAGCTCAGCATAAGCACCGTCAATCAGGATGGAAATCTTGATTTCCGAAGTTGTTATTGCTTTGATATTGATGGATTTTTCTGCCAACGCCTTGAACGCGCTGGCGGCCACCCCGGCATGGCTGCGCATACCGATGCCGATGACGGACACCTTGGCCAGACCTGATTCGCTCTGCACCACGTCATAGCCGACCACCTGCTTCTGGCCTTCAAGCACCGCCAATGCCTTGTCGGCATCGCTGGATGGCACAGTGAACGTCATGTCGGTCCGCGATCCGTCTTCGGAGATGTTCTGCACGATCATGTCGACATTGATGTGAGCATCGGCAAGCGGGCCGAAGATCGCCGCCGAAACGCCGGGCCTGTCGGCAAGCCGTCTCAGAGAAATCTGCGCTTCATCCTTGGCGTAGGCAATGCCGGTAACGACTTCCTGTTCCACGATTTCTTCCTCGTCGCAAATAAGAGTTCCGGGCGGATTGAGAGGATCCCCCATTCCTGGCGCATCCGGGTCGTCAAAGCTGGAACGCACGAAGGTTCTCACCTTGTGCACCATGGCCAGCTCGACCGAGCGCACCTGCAGCACCTTGGCGCCGAGAGATGCCATTTCCAGCATTTCCTCGAACGCGATCTTCTTCATCCGCCGCGCCTTCGGCTCGACCCGCGGGTCGGTGGTGTAGACGCCATCGACATCGGTATAGATGTCGCACCGGTCAGCATTGACCGCAGCCGCAATCGCCACCGCGCTGGTATCCGAACCGCCACGCCCGAGCGTTGCCAGCCGGTTGTCGGGCCCGACACCCTGAAAACCGGCGACCACGGCCACCTGTCCCATCTCGAACCGGCGGATCAGTTCCGATCCGTCGATATCGACGATGCGCGCTGCGGCATGGGCATTGTCTGTCTTGATCGGGATCTGCCAGCCCTGCCAGGAGCGGGCATCGACGCCCATCGACTGCAGCGCAATCGCCAGCAAGCCGCTGGACACCTGCTCGCCTGAGGCGACGATCGCGTCATACTCGCGCGCGTCGTAGAAGGAGGCATTGGCGCCGGCGACCTTCGGCATCTGCTGAACCCAGTTCACCAGCTCATTGGTCTTGCCGGCCATCGCCGACACCACCACTGCCACCTGATGCCCCGCATCGACCTCACGCTTGACGTGCCGGGCGACATTGTGGATCCGGTCAAGGTCGGCAACCGAAGTGCCGCCAAATTTCATCACTATGCGGGCCATGCTGTATCATCCGCTGACAAGCCCGAAACCGGGCAAGAAAAACCGCCCCGGAGACCGGAGCGGAAGGTGGCGATCTCATAGACAAAAATCCGCCCGCCTGCAACCGGATCGCTGATGCGACATCGCCAACTCTTGACAATAAGGGGCCCACGCCCGAGTTGTCTGGTGAGAATTCAACGCCGGAGAGCCTCATGACCGAAGCTGCCCAGACAACGATCGATCAGGATGAAGTCGCCCGGTTTTCGGCCATGGCGGCGGAATGGTGGAACCCGAAAGGCAAGTTCCGCCCGCTGCACAAGTTCAACCCGGTGCGCCTGACCTATATCCGCGATCATGTCGCCGCCCATTTCGGCCGCGACCCCAAATCAGACAAGCCACTGGCCGGTTTGCGGGTGCTGGATATCGGCTGCGGCGGCGGGCTTTTGTCAGAGCCGATGGCCCGCATGGGCGCCGAGGTGCTGGGCGCGGATGCATCGCAAACCAATGTCGAGGTTGCATCCATCCATGCCGCACAAAGCGGCGCCGATGTCCGCTATGAAGCCGTGACATCCGAGGAACTGGCCGCGCGCGGCGAACGCTTCGACGTCGTGCTCAACATGGAAGTTGTCGAGCATGTTTCCGATGTCGAACTGTTTCTCAGCTCCTGCGCCGAGATGGTCAAGCCCGGCGGGCTGATGTTCGTCGCCACCATCAACCGTACCCTGAAAGCCCGGGCGCTGGCGATCATCGGGGCGGAATACGTGCTGCGCTGGCTGCCGCGCGGCACCCATCAATATGAAAAGCTGGTCCGTCCCGAAGAGATCGAGACTCCATTGAATGCAGCGGGAATGAACGTGATCGATCGCACCGGCGTGTTTTACAATCCCTTGCAGGATCAGTGGAACCTGTCCCGCGACATGGACGTCAACTACATGATGCTGCTGGAACGGCCGAAGACGGCCTGAGTGTACCAAAGTCTGTAACGGCCGGCCCCGCTGGCGCCGGGCCGGCCGTTACACCGGAATGTGCTTGAGCTGCGCCAGCAGGTCGCTCTGACCCGGCGCATTGGCTTCCACCAGTGCTTTTACCCGCGCCCGGTCGATCTCCACTGGAGCGCCATCCGGCCGATAGGGCTGCTTGAAGGTGAAAGCCTGCGGACCTGCCCCGTGATCATGCAGGAACTCGAGTTTTGCGGCGGCACCTGTCCAGTCCGGACGCTGTCCCGCCTCGACCCACCAAAGTACCAGTGGCGGCCAATCGTTTTTGGTATTCCAGTTCCGTGCATTTTTCAGCGCCTCGGCGTGAACGCCGGCATAGCTGAAGGCCATCAGGCTTTCGATATCCCACCACAGCGAAAGCGAACTGGGCCCGGTGTCAAACCTGCTTCCCTCGAGAAATCTCGGAAAAACCTGGACACCCCAGCTCTCAGGCCCGGGCTCACCATCATAACCCGAACGCCCGACAAAGCCCGAAGCCATCTCGGCGGCGGCAAAATTCAAGGGTTCGCGCCGGAGGAAGCCCTGTACCTCGGGCGCATCAAGCGGGGCCACGTGCTGACCGAAATTATACATGGCGAGATGAAACCCGGCCGCGTTCATCTCAGCTCAGGTCGTCCGGAAACTCCGGCAACGGCGCAATCTCGATGCCGTCCTCGATCAGCGACTTCGCGTCGTCGGCAGAAGCCTTGCCGATGATCCCCCGCGCCTCGGCCTCGCCGTGATGGATCTTGCGCGCCTCGTCGGCAAACCGCTCGCCGACATCTTCGGAGTTCTGCTTGACCGCCTGTACCATGTCCCGCAGCTTGCGCATCATCTCGCGTCTTTCAGGATCCATCGCCAGCGGCCGCGCCGGCGCGTCCTTTGAAACTGCAACGGCCGGCGCCATCAGTGACTTGCCGATCTCCCGCGAGCCGCATACGGGGCATTCGACCAATCCGCGCTCGGATTGACCGTCAAAATCCTTGCTCGAGGAAAACCAGCCCTCGAATTCATGTTCCTTGTCGCAATGCAAAGAAAAGCGGATCACGCCACACTCTCTCCTGTCTCTTTCTCGGTCTTTGTCTGGCCCGATGCCTGCTGCAAGCCGCTTTCGATGCGGTAGCTGCGGGCATTCTTCAGATTGGGGACCTTGCCCCGCGCCGCCTTGACTTCATCGAGTGCAAGGCTGGCGACAATGACGCCGGGCTCATCGCCCTTGGCTTCCGCGATCACCCGTCCCCAGGGATCGACGATCAGCGAGTGGCCATAGGTTTCCCGGCCGTCCTCATGCACACCGCCCTGGGCCGCCGAAATCACAAAAGCCCCGTTTTCGATCGCCCTGGCGCGCTGCAGCACATGCCAGTGCGCTTCGCCTGTCTGGCGGGTAAAGGCCGCAGGCGCGGTCAGGATATCGGCTCCGGCAAGCGCCAGATCGCGAAACAGGTGCGGGAAGCGGATGTCGTAGCAAATCCCCATGCCCAGCCGGGCCCCGTCGAGGTCAACGGTACGGGCAATCTCGCCTGGCTGGTAGACCGCGCTTTCGCGCCAGCTTTCGCCATTGTCGAGATCGACGTCGAACATGTGGATCTTGTCATAGCGGGCAAGAAGATCACCGTCGGGCCCGAACACCACCCCGCGATTGGCCGTCATTTCCTGGCCTACATCGATCGCCGTCGAGCCGATGTGAAGATAGATGCCAAGCTCGCTGGCAAGCGAGGCCGCCGCCTTGAGCACAGCATCATCAGCCTCGGATTTGAGAACACTGCGCAGGCCCTTGCGGTCCTTCTGCACGGCGCCGGTCATTTCCGGTGTCTGCACATAGCGCGCGCCGCGCGAAGCAGCTTCACGCACCAGCGCGTCCATGGACTGAATGTTGGCTTCAGGCATCACGCCCGAGCGCATCTGAACAGCGGCGACGACCAGTTCAGCCATGGTTCAGCCTCCTGTCAGCATCGGGTCAAGCTTGCCGGCATTGTCCAGGGCATGCAACTCGTCGCAGCCGCCAACATGAACGCCGTCAATGAAGATCTGCGGAAATGTCGCCCGGCCATTGGCCTTGCCGATCATCTCCTGTTTCAGGTCGGGAGAGAACGTGGCGTCGTGTTCGGTGTAGCTGACACCCTTGCCGTCGAGCAACCTCTTGGCCGCGGTACAAAATCCGCAAAACTGCCGTGTGTAGATGATTACGTCTGCCATGCGGGTCTCCGTTTATCTCTTGGCCGTCTTGGCCTCTCAGGCATATAGGGTTTCCTCTCCCTGGCTTGCAACCCTAGCAAAGGTAAGCACATTGACCTGAGCGGCCCCGGCACGCAGCAACGCGCGTGTCGCCGCCTCCACCGTCGAACCAGTGGTCAGCACATCATCGATCAAGAGCAGCTTGAGACCAAGAAACCGCTGCACCTGCTCCGGCTCGATCGAAAACGCCCCACGAACATTATCCTGCCTGGCCCTCAGCCCCAGACCGACCTGCTGACGCGTGGCCCGCACCCGGCGCAGCACACCCGGCAGGAATGGTTTGCCCGATTGCCGGGCCAGAGATCTGGCAAGCTCGGCGGACTGATTGTAGCGTCGTGCGAACAGCCTGCTCCGGTGCAGCGGCACCGCAAGAATGACATCGCTGTCATCAACAACCTCCTGCCCCGCGCGGATCATCCAGGCAGCCATCATTGCAGCGAGGTCTGCCCGGTCGGAATATTTCAGGCCATGCACGATCTTGCGTGCAATGCCATCATGAAACACCGCAGCCCGCGCTCTGGCATAGGGTGGCGGATGGGCGAGTGCCTCCGGAGAAACGAGCCCGTCGCCACGATCATGATCAAAGGGGACACCGGTAATCTCGCAATAGGGCCGCTCGATGAACCGCACAGTGACCCAGCACGATGGACACAAGGCAGCGGCACGGCCCACCATTTTGCCGCATCCCGAGCACACCGGCGGATAGACCAATTGCATCACCCCCGCCGCGACGCCGCCAAGCGCTGCCTGCAATCGAAACCTCAATCGCGATGCATCAGTTGTGTCCATCGGTTGACATTAACGCCGTTCCATCCAACAAGCGAGCCGCAGCGGGGCTGTTGGCCGCCGCTGCTTTTTGCAACCGACCGATGGGCACCGGGTCATGGACCGCATCTTTGATCATGAATTGCTGCGCCAACGCCGCTTGCGGGCTCTGGCTGCGTTTGAGCCCGGTTCGGATTTTCTTGTCCGCAGGGTCGCCGAAGACATGGCCGACCGGCTCGCAGTGGTCGAACGCCATTTCGACCACCCGGTGCTGGTGCATGGCGGTTTGCCCCACGCTGCTCAACAAATGCAGGCGATCGGCAAAACGGCGGAGTTCCGCTATATCGACCTCTGCGAAGTTCCCGGCGTCGATGTAGAGCGGCAGGTGCTGACCGAGCCGGATCATGTCCCGCTGCAGCCGGCCAGTGTCGATCTGGTCGTGTCACCCCTGGCGCTGCACCTGACCAACGACACGCCGGGCGTGCTGGTACAGATGCGCCGCGCCCTGAAGCCGGATGGCCTTCTGCTGGCCGCAACACTCGGCGCTGGAACTCTGGGCGAATTGCGGGAATCCCTGCTTGCGGCGGAAAGCGAACTTATCGGCGGCGCCAATGCCAGGGTTCACCCCTTTGCCGATATCCGTGATTATGGTGGATTGCTGCAACGTGCAGGTTTCGCATTGCCGGTGGTCGACATTGACGAGATTGTCGTCCGATATGCCGACATGTTTGCGCTGCTGAGAGATCTGCGCGCCATGGGCATGACATCGATATTGAGTGGAAGAAGTCGCAAGCCGCTGGGAAAGAACGTGTTCCTTCGCGCTGCTCAGATTTACGCGGAACGGTTCTCAGACGCGGATGGGCGCATCCGCGCAAGCTTCTCCGTGATCCATCTTTCCGGATGGGCGCCACACGAGAATCAGCAAAAGCCACTCAAGCCGGGCTCTGCCAAGACACGTCTTGCCGACGCATTGAAAACGCCTGAGCGGAAACTGCCCCGCTGAGGCGTCAGAGCCTACATCGAATCCTTCACGCGGTTTGCGGTGTTGCTCATGCTGTTGTTGAGGGCTTCGCCAAGCACCGTGGCGCCACTGATCAGGGCGGTGACAATCAGGGCGGCAATGATACCGTATTCGATCGCGGTCGCCCCGGACCTGTCTTCAATAAACCTGTAGAACAAGGATTTCATGACTAATTTCCAATTCCGCTTGAGTTGCCAGAAGAGCTATTCAACAGTCGCCCGATTTCCTGCCATTGCTTCTAATGATGCAGAGCGCGCCCGGATTATCCTGCAGAATTGATTTACGGACAGTATAGGAGGTGGTTTTCGAGCCTGTCGGGATCGAACCGGTCGTGATGTTGTCGAACTGATCCGGCGCCCATGCCACCCGCGCCGCAGACGAGCGATCGGCGACAATGGGTGTCAGGATGGCCGCCAACGCAATTGCCGCAGTACCGAACAACAGGGCAACGCGCACCGCCCCGAGCGTCCTCGGCTGGCTTTCCTGCCCGTCTCTATCCATCACTGTCGTCCAGAATTCATCGTTCGCCATAAGGTCCCCACTGACAACCCGCACGGGTTCACCACTGGGGCATATATTGATGCAAGTGAATTGAAGTTTCATTAACGCTAACTGCAACAACCAAGAGATCGTGGTTGAGCAGGCGTTATCTTACAAAAGGTCGATCAGATAGGGAATCAGAGGCTCATCGGCCGGCGGCATCGGATAATTCCGCATGTCGCGCGGACGCACCCATTTGAGCGCCTGCCCCTCCAGTCCACGTGCCGTACCCTCGAACCGGCGACAGACAAACAACGGCATCAGCAGGTGAAACTCGTCATAGCTGTGACTGGCAAATGTCAGCGGCGCGAGACACGCTTCCTTGGTGGTGATGCCGATTTCTTCGACCAGTTCACGGATCAGGGCCGCTTCCGGTGTCTCGCCCGGCTCTACCTTGCCGCCGGGAAACTCCCACAACCCGGCCAGCTTCTTGCCTTCGGGCCGCTGGGTCAGAAGCACCCGCCCATCGGTATCGACCAGCGCACAGGCGGCAACCAGCAGGATTTTCTTGTTGCTCATGGAAATCAGTATCCCGGCTTCTGGCGGTAGGCGTAGCGATAGACCTCGCCAAACCCCAACCCTTTGTACAGGCCGACCGCGGCCGTGTTTGCGCTCTCGACCTGCAGCCAGGCCGTTTCCGCACCCCGGTGCCGCGCCCAGCGGAGTGCCGCAGTCACCACGTCGCGGCCATAGCCGGAACGCCGCATGTCTGCCCTTGTCGCCAATTCGAACAGGCCGGCAAGATCATTGTCATGCACGCACAGCGCCGTCGAGACGGGCCCGATCTCTTCTTCCTCGAGCACGAACAGCCCGCTGGGCGGCCGTATCGCGCTCAGGACTTCGGTCAGCCCCGGCTTGAGCGACTGCTCGCGGCCATGCACGGCAATCGACGCATCAACATAGCGTCCGATATCGCGCATCGGCAGATGATCCATGCCGTGATCGATGTCGAGGCTGTCAATCGCACCGGTCATGACGATGGTCTCGTCAAAACGGCGCCAGCCGAGCGCATCCAGATAGGCCTCGAGCGGGGGCGGCGCCAGCGGCGACTGCCGGAACACCAGCGGCCGGTCATAGGAATCGAACCTGCGAGCAGCCCGCTCCACCCGGCCTTCGATGTCGTCGTGGTCGGACGGATCGAGCGGATTGACGGAGTTCAACCGCTTTGACGGATGGCCTGCGGTCAGACGGATCTGCCAGCTGCCGTCATACTGGATCGAAGCGGCAGGCCAGGCGCGGAATCCGACGGCTTCAAGCCTTCTGACGATTGCTAGATTCGGCAAGACACGTCCCGTGTTGTTGTTTGCTGGTGCGCCGCTCAACTGCGGTAATCGCCATTTATCTCGACATAAGCCTTGGTCAGGTCGCAGGTAAAGACGCGCGCCTTGCCGCGCCCGATACCGAGATCGACGCGGATGGCGATCTCGTCCTTTTTCATGACCCCGGATGCCGCAGCTTCGCTGTAGTCAGGATCACGCTCGCCATCTACGGCAACCCGCACATCGCCGAACCAGATGGCCAGCTTGTCGCGTTCGGCCTTCTCGCCTGCCTTGCCGACCGCCATGACGATCCGGCCCCAATTGGCGTCTTCGCCGGCAACGGCTGTCTTGACCAGTGGAGAATTGGCAATCGAGCGGGCAATCCGCCCAGCAGCCTTGGCCGAGGCTGCGCCGGTAACCGTGATCTCCACCTGCTTGCGGGCGCCTTCGCCATCGCGCACGATTTGAACCGCCAGGTCTTCCATCAGCTCAGCCAGTGCTTTGGAAAAGCTCCGCGCCCGCGGGTCCGTCGCAGAATGCACGGTTCCCGCACCCTGCTCAGCGGCAGCGCCGGTTGCGAAAACCAACAGCGTGTCCGATGTCGACGTGTCACTGTCCACCGTCACCGCATTGAAGGTCGAGCCGACATGACGGCTCAGCATCGCCTGCAAGGCGGATGGATCGATGGCTGCGTCTGTCACGATGAAGGAGAGCATCGTCGCCATGTCGGGCGCGATCATGCCCGCGCCCTTGGCCATGCCGTTGAGTGTCACCGTCACGCCGTCGATCCGCGCCGTCCGTGTCGCGACCTTCGGATAGGTATCCGTGGTCATGATCGCCCGCGCCGCATCCAGCCAGCGGTCACCGCTGGCGGAGCCCGCCATCTGATCCAGAACCGTGGCGAACTTGGTCGCGTCCAGTGGCTCACCGATAACACCGGTCGACGCCAGGAAGACTTCGTCCTGGCTGCAGCCGACGGCTTCGGCAGCGGATTTGGCGGTGAGCTCGGTGGCGGCACGGCCTTTTTGACCGGTGAATGCGTTGGCATTGCCGGAATTGACCACCAGCGCCCTTGCCTTGCCACCCGACAGGTTTGCCCGGCAGAAATCGACGGGCGCGGAGGGGCACTTCGAGCTGGTGAAGACCCCCGCCACAGCCGCCGGCTTGTCGAACACCATCAGCATGACATCGGTGCGGTTCTGATACTTGATCCCGGCCGCCGCCGTTTCGATCCGCACACCCGCCACCGGCGGCAGTTCAGCATACGACTTGGGAGCCAGGGGCGAAATGTCGGTGGACATGATAGCGATCCTCGATACGGCCAGGCCTGCCGGAAACGGCAGTCCTATTCCTGCTGCTGTTGCTGGCTGACAGCGTCGTAGGCTTCCTTCAGCTCGGGATCGAGCACGTTGATCTCGGTCTCGCCGCGGGCTGCCCGGATGAGCTCGCCATAGCGTTCGCGCATTACCACCTGGCGGACCTGGTCAGACACCTCCTCGAATGCCGGAGGCGAAGCTTCGCGGCGCTCTTCAACCTTGATGACATGCCATCCGAACTGGGTCTTCACCGGCTCCTTGGCATATTCGCCGGCCTGCAGCGTGAAGGCTACCGCTTCGAATTCGGGAACCATCCGACCCTTGGTGAAGAAGCCGAGATCGCCGCCCTGCGCAGCACTCGGGCCGGTCGACTTTTCCTTGGCCAGTTCGGCAAAGTCCTTGCCCGACTCCAGCTCGGCGATGACCGCCTTGGCTTCCTCTTCCGTCTCGAGAAGAATATGGCGGGCGCTGACTTCCTCGTCAGCCGGCACCGCTGCGATTTCCTTCTCGTAGCGCGCCTTGAGATCCGCGTCGCTGACCGGGTCAACAACAGCCGACTTGAAGATGGCATTGTGCAGGGCACGGTCGCGCTGGAATGCCATCAGCCGCTTGAATTCATCCGTCTGGTCAAGCTCTTCGGCTTCTGCCTTGCGCGCCAGCGTCTTGATGTCGATGACGGCTGCAAGCGCCGCGACACGCCGCTGCTGGTCCGGAAGCCGCGCAAACTGGGGGTCCAGGTCCCCTTCCGCCAGCGTCAGTTCCGATTCATGTATTTCCACTCCCGCGACAGTTGCCACCACCGGGTCCGCTTCATCGGCAGCCTGGCTGGCAATTGGCAGGAATGCGACGGAACTCACGAAGAGTGTGGCTACGAGCTGCGATAGACGCATGGCTGGACCTTTCATTATGGAGCTTGTGAGGGTTGGCCGCCCAAGTGCTCTCGGATTTTGGCAACCTTAAGACGGTCTTTGCCGCCGTTGACATCGTTCGACCCCCCTCTTATCTGTCAGCCAACCGTCCGTCCAGACGGCTTTCACTGGATGAAGGCCATCCGGACAGGGATTTCCAATTGATCCACCGGTCGCAGGCCAGCGCCGGTTTCCATCACTGCAGACCGTGCAGCCTCAAGAAAGGACCATTGAAATGGTCAAGTTCGGCGCTATCGCCCGCAAGATTTTCGGTTCATCAAATGATCGCCGGATCAGGGCCTATCAGCCAAGAATTGATGCGATCAATGCTTTGGAACCTGAGCTCACCGGGCTCAGCGATGCTGAACTGGCGGCACGGACGGTTCAATTCCGCGAACAGATCGCCACCGGCGCCAAACTCGATGACCTTCTGGTTCCTGCCTTTGCCACCGTGCGCGAGGCAGCCCGCCGCGCCATCGGCCTGCGTCCGTTTGATGTCCAGCTGATCGGCGGCATGATCCTGAACGAAAACGCCATTGCCGAAATGAAGACCGGTGAAGGCAAGACGCTGGTCGCCACCCTGCCGGTCTATCTCAATGCGCTGTCGGGCGACGGCGTCCACGTCGTCACCGTCAACGACTACCTGGCGCGCCGCGACGCGGAATGGATGGCCCGGATCTATGGCTTCCTCGGCCTGACCACCGGCATCATCACCCACGGCATGGACGACAACGAGCGCCGCGACGCCTATGCCTGCGACATCACCTATGCCACCAACAACGAGCTTGGCTTCGACTATCTGCGCGACAACATGAAATATGACCGCGCCCAGATGGTCCAGCGCGGGCACAACTACGCCATCGTCGACGAGGTGGACTCCATTCTCGTTGACGAAGCCCGCACGCCGCTGATCATCTCGGGCCCGCTGGATGACCGTTCGGAACTCTACAACAGCATCGACACTCTGATTCAGAAGCTCGAGCCCGACGATTACGAAATTGACGAGAAACAGCGTTCGGCGACATTTACCGAGAGTGGCACCGAGAAGCTGGAGGCCATGCTGGCCGAAGCCGACATGCTCAAGGGTGAATCGCTCTACGATGTCGAGAACGTCTCGGTTGTTCACCACATCAACAATGCGCTGAAAGCCCACCGGCTGTTCACCCGCGACAAGGATTACATCGTCCGCAATGACGAGATCGTCATCATCGACGAGTTTACCGGCCGCATGATGCCGGGCCGGCGCTACTCAGAAGGCCAGCACCAGGCGCTCGAAGCCAAGGAAGGCGTCAAGATCCAGCCGGAAAACCAGACGCTGGCCTCGATCACCTTCCAGAACTATTTCCGCATGTATTCGAAGCTTGGCGGCATGACCGGCACGGCCTCCACCGAGGCCGAGGAGTTTGGCGACATCTACGGCCTCGAAGTGGTCGAAGTGCCGACCAACGTTCCGATCGCCCGTATCGACGAGGACGACGAGGTCTACCGCACCGTCGAGGAAAAATATCAGGCTATCATCGACGACATCAAGCAGTCGCGTGCGAAGAAGCAGCCGGTTCTGGTCGGCACCACGTCGATCGACAAGTCCGAAATCCTGGCCGAATTGCTGCGCAAGGCCGGCGTCGAGGACTTCAAGGTGCTCAACGCCCGCTACCACGAGCAGGAAGCCTATATCGTCTCCCAGGCCGGCGTTCCCGGCGCGGTGACCATCGCCACCAACATGGCCGGCCGCGGCACCGACATTCAGCTCGGCGGCAATGTCGACATGCGCATTGCTCAGGAACTTGGCGACATGCCCGAGGGTCCGGAACGCGACGAGAAGGAAAAGGCCATCCGGGCAGAGATCCAGGCGCTCAAGGACGAGGCGCTGGCCGCCGGCGGCCTATACGTTCTGGCCACCGAACGCCACGAAAGCCGTCGTATCGACAACCAGCTGCGCGGCCGTTCCGGCCGTCAGGGCGACCCTGGCCGCTCCAAGTTCTTCCTCTCGCTGCAGGACGACCTGATGCGGATCTTCGGCTCCGAGCGCATGGACGGCATGCTCAAGACGCTCGGCCTCAAGGAAGGCGAGCCGATCATCCATCCGTGGATTAACAAGGCGCTTGAACGGGCCCAGAAGAAGGTCGAGGCCCGCAACTTCGACATCCGCAAGAACCTGCTCAAGTTCGACGACGTGATGAACGACCAGCGCAAGGTCATCTTCGAGCAGCGCAAGGAACTGATGGACGCGGAATCGATTTCCGAAACCATCGAAGACATGCGCCACGAAGTGGTCGACGGCCTGGTCAAGCTGCACATTCCAGAACGCGCCTATGCCGAACAGTGGAATGTCGCCGACCTCAAGAAGGACGTGCAGGCCTATCTCAACCTCGACCTGCCGATCGAGCAATGGGCTGCCGAAGAGGGCATCGCCGAAGACGACATCCACACCCGGATCCTCGAGGCCGCCGACAAGCTGGCCCAGGAACGGGCCGAACGGTTTGGCCCCGAGGTCATGACCTATGTCGAAAAATCCGTTGTTCTGCAGACGCTCGACCATCTGTGGCGCGAACATCTGGTCAATCTCGACCACCTTCGCTCGGTCGTTGGTTTCCGCGGCTATGCCCAGCGCGACCCGCTGCAGGAATACAAGTCCGAAGCGTTCGAGCTTTTCCAGGCCCTGCTCGCCAATCTGCGCCAGGCGGTCATGACCCAGCTGATGCGGGTGGAGATCGTCCGCGAGGCGGCAACCACCCCCGAGCCGGAACTGCCCGAAGGCATGGAAGCCCACCACATCGACGCTTCGACAGGCGATGACGAATTTGCCCGCTCGGACGTCGAACTGGCAAACAACGTCGTGGCCCCGGAAGACCGCGATCCTGAAGACGAGTCCACCTGGGGCAAGGTTGGCCGCAACGAGCCCTGCCCGTGCGGATCGGGCAAGAAGTACAAGCACTGCCACGGCGCTTTCTGACCGCAGGCAGATGTAGAACGATCAAGCCGGGCTCGAGTTTTTCGAGCCCGGCTTTTTTGTGTCGAAATTGATCGCCTCATGGGCCTTCGTCCTGCCCGCTGTCTGCACAATTGACGATGTACAACCGTGGCGCCAAACCGGGCGCGCACAAATCCGGCCTGTTGAAATGATTGGTCAAACCGTTTCTTAACGTCGCCATGGCAATGTGACCCGGCAACAACCGGATTGAAGCCTGACCATGACGTTGATCGACACCGCCGGCAGAATATTGCCGCCTCGCTTCGCTGCGCGGCTCGGGCCGGTGTTTGACCGTCTGTCGACAATTGCCACAGCCACCGACGAGACCAGCGCAGCCCAGCGCATGGCCATGATCGCCTTTGCCATCCGCATTTTCAGTGCCGCGATCGCCTTCGTGTCACAGATCATTCTGGCACGCCTGATGGGAGAGTTCGAATACGGCGTGTTCGTGTTCGTGTGGGTCATCGCCATCATTCTGGGCAACCTGTCCTGCCTCGGTTTTCACACCGCCGTGATCCGCTTTCTGCCGCAATACCGCAGCGCGGGCGCCGACGAGGCAATCATCGGCCTTGCCGCCACGGCGCGGATATTCGCAATGATCTCGGCAACGCTGATCGCCGCCACCGGCATCGCGGCAATCCATTTCCTCGGCGACCGGATCGAGGCCCACTATGTCCAGCCGCTCTTCATAGGCGCCTTCGTGTTGCCCATGATCGCCCTGGGCGACGTGCTTGACGGAACCGCAAGGGCCAATGGCTGGGCCGTCCACGCGCTCAGCCCGACCTATATCGTCCGTCCCCTGCTTATCCTGTGCTTCGTTGCCGGCGCCATCTGGCTGGGGCGTCTGGCCGATGCCAACACCGCCCTGGTCGCCGCCCTTGCGGCAACCTATCTCACCACGTTCGCGCAGTTTCTTGTCGTCACCACCCGGCTGCAGAAACGCTTCCCCGCCCAACGCGCCGAGATCCACGTCAAGACCTGGCTGATGGTCGCCTTCCCGATCTTCCTGATCGAGGGCTTCTACTTCATGCTCACCAATGCCGATGTCATCATCGTCGGCATCTATCTTCCGCCGGAAAAGGTGGCCGTCTATTTCGCCGCAGCGAAAACCATGGCGCTGGTGCATTTCGTCTATTTTGCCGTCAAGGCCGCTGCGGCCCAGCGATTTTCGGCGCTGGTTTCCGGCACCGATCGCACCGCTCTGGCGCGCTTTGCCCGCCAGACGGTGCAGTGGACTTTCTGGCCCTCCCTGCTGGTCGGCGGCGTGGTGATTGCCGCCGGTCCGTTTCTGTTGTCGCTGTTTGGTCCGAGCTTTCAGGCGGGGCACCTGATCATGGTCATCCTGTTTGCGGGCATCATCACCAAGGCCATGATCGGTCCCGGTGAAGTGCTCCTGACCATGGCCGGCAAACTGAAGATCTGCGCCACCATCTATGCTGTCGCGCTCACCGCGAATCTCGGGCTCAACGTGTTGCTGATCCCCCTTTGGGGTCTGCACGGCGCTGCCGCCGCCACTGCCGGGGCGATGATGATCGAGGCCGGCCTGCTTCATCTGATCATCAGGCGAGAGCTCGGCATCGTCATGTTCATCGGCTCTGGTGCATTGCCCACCGGCGGCCACGCTGCGCAGGAGGCGAAGTAAGTCATGGCCTCCAGTCCCATCGTTCAGGAAGAAGTCGCAAGCCAGGCCAACACGATGATCGGCGAACTGGCCGATATCGAAACCGGCCGGCCGCTACCCGAGCGCGAGGTTGCCGTCGGCCGTCCCGGGCGGCATCTGGCAATCTATCCCGCTCGCGCCGGCTATGATCTGCAGGAAGAGCTCGACTTCCTGACCAACCGCGCCATTGAACCCAACATCTTCTTTGCTGCCCGCTTTCTGGCCCCGGCCATGCCGCGGCTGGAAGACCGGGTCATCCGCCTCATGCTGATGCGCGATGAAACCGACACCCATTCGCGCATGCGCATGTTGCTGCCCTATTCGGTCGAAAAGCCCGGTTTCGCCGTCGGTGCATCCATCATTCGCGCCTGGGCCAATCCATTCGGCCCCTTGGGAACCCCCTTGCTCGATCGCGAAGACGCAGCCGAAACACTCGACAACATGCTCGAGGCCCTGGGGCGGCCGGACATGGGCCTGCCGGGCATCCTGGTTCTGCCCGACATGCGGCTGGACGGCCCCGTGGCGGGCCTGCTGCGCGCCGTCGCCATGGCCCGCAACCTCTCGGTCGTCGTCACCGATCAGGCCCAGCGCCCGTTCCTCGAAAGCACGCTCGACGCCAACGACTATCTCGCCAGATCCGTATCCTCGCACCATCGCCGTGAGATGCGCCGGCAATGGCGGCGTTTGTCAGAGCATGGCGAGCTGAGCTACATGGTGGCCCGCCAGCCCGAGGAAATCCGCCACCACCTCGAGGAGTTTCTGACGCTTGAGGACACCGGCTGGAAAGGCCGCCGCAAATCCTCGATGGTTGCCGACCGCTACCGCGCCGCCTTTGCCCGCGAAGCCATCAACAGCCTGGCCGAAACCGACAGCGTCCGCATTCATTCGCTGGCGCTCAATGGCGAGGCCATCGCTTCGATGATCGTCTTCGTCTCGTCCGGCGAAGCCTGGACCTGGAAGACCGCCTACAACGAGGAATGGGCCCGCTACTCGCCGGGCAAGCTGCTGATCGACAGGCTGACCGAATGGCATCTGGACGATTTCAACATCCGCCGCACCGATTCCTGCGCGGTGCCCGATCATCCGATCATGAGCCGGATGTGGTCGGAACGCGAGACCATGGGCACCATGGTGATCGGTCTTCATCCGAAGCATGATCGGGATGTCCGGCAGGTTGCGACCCAGCTTCACATCTACCGCAACACCCGCAACATCGCCCGGCTGCTGCGCGAGAAAATCCGCGGCATGGCCAAGCGCTGAGGCGCATCGCGCCGGATATTCGCAGGCCCTAAGACCATTTCTCTCGAAATGACTTCAGCCCGCTGCCGCACTCGCCTCGGCGATGGCCTGGTCGCGCAAAATCCGGCGGATCACCTTACCTGTCGTGGTCATCGGCAGGGTCTCGACGAATTCGATCTCCCTAGGATATTCGTGCGCCGACAACCGGGTCTTGACCCAGTCCCGCACCGATTCGGTCAGGTCCGCATTCGGCTCGGTCCCTGGCGCCACCACGATATAGGCCTTGACGATTTCGGTGCGCATCGGGTCGGGTTTCCCCACCACCGCTGCAAGCGCCACCGCCGGATGACCGGTCAGGCAATCCTCGATTTCACCGGGTCCGATCCGGTATCCCGATGAGGTGATGACATCGTCATCGCGGCCGAAAAACGAGAAATAGCCCTCGGCGTCACGCACGCCCTGGTCGCCGGTAAGCATCCAGTCACCGATGAACTTGGCTTTTGTCGCCGCCTCGTTTTGCCAGTAGCCGATAAACATCACCGGGTCGGGACGCTTGACCGCAATCTGGCCTGAGGTGCCGTCGGGCACCACCTGGCCCTGATCATCGATCACCGCCACCTCGTGACCGGGCACCGGCTTGCCGATCGCGCCACCACGGCTGACACCAAGCATCGCCGAGGACGACAGCACCAGATTGCACTCGGTCTGGCCGTAAAACTCGTTGATGGTCAGCCCGAGCACCTTTTGCGCCCAGTCATAGGTCTCGCGCCCCAGCGCTTCCCCACCTGATCCGACCGTGCGCAGGTTGAGACGGTGTCGCGACAAAGGGTCTGAAACCGTGCGCATGATCCTCAGCGCTGTCGGCGGTATGAAGGCGTTGCGCACATTCATTTCCGCCAGGATCCGGTAGGCCAGTTCCGGATCGAACTTCTGTGCCTGTGAAGACACCACCGGCACCCCGAGCAGCAATCCCGGCAGCAACACGTTGAGCAGGCCACCGGCCCAGGCCCAGTCTGCAGGCGTCCACAGCTTGTCGCCGGGCTGCGGCATGAATTCGTGATGGGTCTGGACCCCGGGAATGTGACCGATCAGAACCCGGTGCCCGTGCAGCGCGCCCTTGGGTGGACCGGTGGTTCCGGAGGTGAAAATCATCAACGCCGGGTCATCCGCCCGGGTCCTGATTGCAATCGGTGCGTCGGAATGACCATCCTCCAGCCCGTTGAAGCTGACGGCATCAGCGTCCGCTGGAGCATCATCCGCCGCAGCACCGGCAACGACCACCGCCTCGAGCTCGCCCAGCCGCTCCCTTATGGTGGAGATCTTGCCGCATCCTCCCGGCGTGGTCACCAGCACCTTGGCACCGGAGGCGGAAAGACGGTGCTCCAGCGCCTCCATTCCAAACAACAGCGCCAGCGGCACGGCGATGGCGCCGAGCTTGTAGATCGCCACATGTGCAATCACCGTCTCGAATCCCTGCGGCAGCATCAGCGCCACCCGGTCGCCGGCAGTCACACCAAGCGACGAAAGCCCCCGGGCAAAGGCATTGGACCGCCGCGCCAGCCCCTCATAGGTCAGCCGGTCGGGCGCGCGGTCCGGATTGAAGTGCTCGAGACAGACCCGGTCCGGCTCCCGCGCCGCCCAGTCATCCGACACCGCGCTGCCGATGTTGAAAAACGCCGGCAGATCCCAGGAAAACCGGGCCGCAACATCTTCAAGCGTATTTCCCTCAGGCAACAACATCACTGCAAATCCCTGCATAAGACCCCACGCCCACCACGCTGCCGCGCGCGGTCAGGGGCAAAGCAATTCTAGCTCGAAAAAAGCTGTATCAGGCGAGGCATCAGGAATGAAGGGGAAGCAGTGGTGAGCACACGTTTGACACTTGCATGCACACCGACACTTTTCTCCCTTGATTGCCAGAAAGATGCAGGGTTAGGTTCCGGCTCAATTTGGGGGACACTATGAACAAGACCGCTGTGGCAATAATTATCGCGAGTGTAGGGGTTACTGGTTGCACTAGTTCCAGCGCAGTCCGTACATCGCAGAACACCGCGATCATCCAGACCAGCGCTGAACCAATGTGCGGAAGCGTGGGCGCTGCCCGTGTCGCCCAGAAGCAGGCGGCAATTGAGACTATAAAGGCCGGATATGACCGCTACATCATCACGGGTGCTGCCAGCGACAACAGTGTTGGCGTGACCCAGTTGCCGGGACATTACAACACTTATGGCACTGCCAACGTTTACGGGAATTACGGGACGTTTAACGCCACTTCCGTTTATCAACCGGGGCCGACCATTGTAACGGGTAGCTATGACCAGAGCTTCGCAATCCGAATGTTCAAGGATGGCGAAGCCGGTGCGAAGCAAGCGGTATCGGCAAAGGAAACCTTGGGGCCGAAATGGGAGAAAATCGTGAAAGATGGGGTGCGTATGTGCACTTAACCTTTCCGGCGTTGTGAACCGTCCAAGTTTCAGAGACACGCAACGGGCTCCGCAATTTACGCTGGCGTTCTCATGTTTGTATCGGTTGGCTGCATGATCTGTCGCCGGGGACAACCGACCACCTTTACCACCGGCCGCAAAATGGGTAGTCAATCTGACACACAAACCCGCGACCGGGTGTACACGAAGCACCCGGAACACCTTGCAAACAAGCACATCAAGAGAACTGGTGGTGCCCCCTTCCGGACTCGAACCGGAACTCCTTGCGGAACCGCATTTTGAGTGCGGCGCGTCTACCAATTCCGCCAAAGGGGCAAACCACTAGGTCCAGTCCATTATTATCAGCGGGCGCGCAGGTCAAGCCGATAGATCAAGCTTGCAGCAATCCGTTGGCTGGCACATCGGGAGGCAGTGGAATTGACCATCATCTGCTGATGACCATGGAATGCGACCCGTCGCTCTGATAAGACACCACCCGAAACACACATCAACGAGGGCGCATGCTCCATGACTGCATCTGAAGCTTCACCAACCCCACGCGGCGCGCTTGCAAAGATCGAGGCCATCCTCAGGCCGCATCTCGATACCCGGGAAACAGAGGCTGAAGCGGGGGCTGCACCGGGCCCGAAGGCTACCATCAGCCTGGGGGCCTTGAGCGATCTGATGGAAGAGCGCGCCTTCGGCCTTTTGCTGCTGGTTCTGGCTTTGCCCTGTTGCCTGCCATTTGTGTATATCCTGCCGCAACTCGTGGCGCTGCCCATGGTCGTTCTTGCAGCCCAGATGGCAATGGGCCGGCGCGCGCCATGGTTGCCCGAGACCCTGCGCAAGCGCCGCCTGCCGGTGGCGGCCATGCTGGATGTCGTCACCCGCGCGCAGCGTTATGGCGGCTGGCTGGAACGGTTTGCGCATCCGCGGCTTCCGGCGTTCACCGGCGACCGGGCGACCCGCATCATCGGCGCGCTGCTGATCGTGCCGTGCCTCTCGATCCTGGTGCCGCTGCCGCTCACCAACACCGTGCCAGGCATCGGCGTTGCCTTGACCGCCATCGGCTTGATTGAGCGCGACGCAATATTTGTCGTTCTTGGCCTTCTCGCCGCACTGATCTGGGTCGCCATCCTGGCGATCGGCGGCCCGGCACTGATTTATTTTCTGATCAGCTTCCTGCTCAACAGGGGCGCTCCGGCGTGATCCGCCTGAGACCGGACATCACTTGAGCGCAGGCGCGAATGCGCGTCATCCAATCGACACCATTGCGGCACAAACCCGCGCAACGAGAACACACGGATCAAGACAATGACAACCGCTGCCACCCGGTCTCACCATACCCTCACCGCGCTGTTTCTTGCCCTGGCCATGGCCATGGTGGTCGGCTCGGCCCTCGGTTTCGAGCATATCGGCGGTTATATTCCCTGCGCCTTGTGCCTCGAGCAGCGCACACCCTATTATATCGGCGCGCCGCTGATGCTCATTGCAGCCATCACCTCCCGGGCCGGCGGTCCGTCCTGGGCGGTGCGCGGTCTCCTGGCCGTGGGCGGATTGCTGATGCTTTATGGGCTGGTGCTGGGTGTCTACCATTCCGGCGTCGAATGGCACTGGTGGGAAGGGCCTGCGTCCTGCGCAACCTCGGCTGACGCCGTGACCACGGATGCCGGGTCCCTGCTGGGTGATCTCAGCTCGAAAAAGCCGCCATCCTGCGATGCCGCCGCCCTGCGCGTACTCGGCCTGTCATTCGCCGGCTGGAACGTGCTGGCCAGCGCCGCTCTGGCTGCCATTGCCCTGCGCGCCGCAGCCCGGCGTTGAATCCGCCTCAGGGCTGCAGTTCAACATCCCAGTAGAGATAATCCATCCAGCTTTCATGCAGAAAGTTGGGCGGGAACATGCGGCCGTTGTTGTGCAGATCCTGAACACTGGGCTGATAGGGCTTTTGCTGCGGGATCATGCCCGCCTGCCTGGGCATCGCCCCGCCCTTCTTCAGATTGCACGGCGAGCAGGCGGCGACCACGTTTTCCCACGTGGTTTGCCCGCCGCAGCGGCGCGGGATCACGTGATCGAAGGTCAGCTCGTTCGGAGATCCGCAATACTGGCATTCGAACCGGTCCCTGAGGAACACATTGAACCGCGTGAACGCCGGCGTGCGGGAAGGCTTGATGTAGGATTTGAGGCAGACAACGCTGGGAAGCCGCATCGAGAATGTCGGCGAAGACACCGCCTGATCATACTCCGCCACGATCTGGACCCGGTCGAGAAACACGGCCTTGACCGCATCCTGCCACGACCATAGCGACAAGGGATAATAACTCAGCGGCCTGTAATCAGCGTTCAGAACGAGCGCCGGTAAGGACTGCGGGGACACAAAAATCGTCAAGTGACTCTCCCGAGCGATTCTCCATATGCACCGAACATATTAGGCTGGACATGTCAGGAATGTGAAGCGCCTGATTTTCGAATCATTTTCACCTGCCCGCCAGGCCCTCATCCGGCCGCAACAGGGGTCGCATCGCGGCGCATGACGGCGGCGTAATACGCCCACAGCAGCCGCGCCGCCACGCCCCGCCAGGGGCTCCAGGCTTCCGCCAGGTGGTACAGATCCTTCGGCCTTGGCCGGCTGTCGAGCCCCAGAATGTCCGCGGCAGCGCTTTGCAGCGCAACGTCGCCGGCCGGGAACACATCCGGGTGGCCGGCGCAGAACAGCAGATAGACTTCCGCGGTCCACGACCCAACCCCCTTGATGGCCGTCATGGCCCGGATCGCCGCCGGCCCCTCGAGCCGGCACAGATGCTCCAGATCGAGATCGCCGCAGATCACAGCCTCCCCCACCCGGGTCAGCGTTTCGGCCTTGGCCCGTGACAGCCCCGCTTCGCGCAGTGCTTCAGGGCTGAGCGCAAGCACCGCTGCAGGTGTGATCTCGCCGGCCGCCAGTTCGAGCTTCCGCCACAGCGCATTGGCGCTCGCCTTGGAGACCATCTGCGACAGGATGATCTCGGCCAGCGCGGCATAGCCGGGCGGTTTGCGCCGCAGCGGCACCGGGCCGGAAAGCTCGATCGCCCGCGCCAACCGTAGATCGGTGCGCGCCAGCTCGACCAGGCCGTCGGCGATATCGTCAAGACTGTCGATCCGGCGCATCCCCGAGGTCCTGTCTGCTGGTTGGCTTTGGCTCATGTCTTCCGCTAATCAGGATCGGAACCCAGACTGTCGACTTGTATCATGACGCGCGACTTGTCTCGTGACGAGGCTCGCCGGAAATGACATGAAACACCATGCCAACTGACAACACCACAGCCAATCCAGCCATCAAGGCCCCGATTGTCCGTTTTGCCCCCAGCCCCAACGGGCTGCTGCATGTCGGGCACGCGCGATCTGCGCTGCTCAACTGGCATTTTGCCAAAGCCCATGGGGGCAGGTTTCTGCTGCGCATCGAAGACATCGACATCACCCGTGCGCGGCCCGAATTCGAGGCAGCAATCTTCGAAGATCTCGGCTGGCTCGGCCTCGACTGGCCCGCGCCCGTCCGCCGTCAGTCGGAGCATTTTGCCGAATACGAGGCAGCACTTGGCGAGTTGCGCAAGCTCGGCCTGATCTATCCGGCCTTCCTCAGCCGCGCCGAAACCACGGCCCGCATCTCGGAGATCGAAGCCACCGGCCGGGTCTGGCCGCGCGACCCCGACGGCGCGCCACACTATCCCGGCGAGGACCGCAATCTGTCCGCATCCGAGCGCGCGCAAAGGATCGCAGCCGGCGCCCCGCACGCCTGGCGGCTCGACATGCAAGCCGTGCTTGACGGTCTCGGCAGTGACCTGTCATGGTCGGAGTACGGCTCCGGACCATCCGGAGAAACCGGTGATATCAGGGCTGGTCCAGGCGCCTGGGGCGATGTCATCCTGGCCAGGCGCGACGTCCCGGCAAGCTATCATCTCGCAGTCACGCTCGATGACGCCATTCAGAACATCACCGACGTCATTCGCGGCGAGGACCTGTTCGCCGCAACCTCAGTGCACCGCCTTCTGCAGCACCTGCTCGGCCTGCCCGCGCCGCGTTATCATCATCACGGGCTTGTCCGCGATGGAACCGGACGCAAACTGTCAAAGAGCGATGGCTCTACATCCATTGCCTCGTTACGGCAGCAGGGTGCCAGCCGCGAGGATATTCTCGCCCAAGCCGGAATGACGGTCTGATGACCGCAGTGCGGCTCAGGTCTCGTGCGCTTTCTCACGCTCGAGTTCGATCGTGGCCCGCACCCGCGCCTTCAGGATCGCCGCATTGATCTCGGCTCCGAGGATGAAGATCGCCGCAATGATGTAGAGAAACACCAGCGCCACCATGATCGAGGCAAGACCGGCATAGGTGGAAACATAAGTCGCGAATTCCTCCAGGTAGCGGGCGAAGGCCAATGCGCCTGCAATCCAGGCAATCAGCGTCACGCAGATCCCCGGTATCACGTCGCGCAGCTTGCGCTTGCCCGCCGGCAGCCACAGATGCGACAGCACCAGGCCCGCTATCAGAACCGAGACCGCGACCAGGATGCGCCAGTCATCGACCGCTGTGATCAGCGTTTCCATCCAGGGCGCAAACTGCCGCGCCAGTCTCAGCGCCAGCGGCGCCAGCACCAGCAGAAAGCTGATCGCCATGATCACCATCACCGCGATCACAACAAACCCCAGGCTCTGGGCTCTTGTGACATACCAGGCCCGTGTCTCGGTCATCCGGTAGGCCCGGTTGAGCGACACCCGGAGCGCTTCAACGCCATTGGCGGAAAAGAACGCCGCCGCCAGCACCGACACGGTCAGCAATCCGCCGCGTTCGATGGTGAGCACGTTGATCACCTCGCGCGAGATCGGCGCGGCGATGGATTCGGGCCAGGTGTCGAAAATCAGGTGTGAGGCGGTTTCCGCATAGGCATTGGCGCCGAGAAAACTTGCCAGCGCCGTTCCGAAGATCATGAACGGAAACAGGGCCATCAGGATCGACAGGGCGACGTGACTGGCCATCGCCCAGCCATCATCATTGTTGAAATGGGTCACCGCATCGAGGATGACTGCGCGCATGCGTCGCAATGTTTGCTCCCTGTCTGACTGACATACGAACCGGGCCGGCATTGTCAGCCCGCCATGATTATGGGATCTGAACCCTCTCGGGAACAGGGTGGAACGCGAAATGAGCCAGAATAGCCAACAAAAGACCATCGTGGTGACAGGCTGTTCCAGCGGAATCGGCGCTTACTGCGCCCGCGCGCTTAAGGCCGAGGGCTGGCAGGTGATCGCCTCGGCACGCACTGAGGAAGACATCGCAACCCTGACAAATGATGGCATCGAGGCCTATCATCTCGATTATACTGATCCTGAAAGCATTGCCGCGTTCTTTGCACAGGCCATGCAGTTCACCGGCGGGCGGTGCGATGCACTGTTCAACAATGGCGGCTACGGGCAGGTCGGCGCGGTCGAGGATGTACCGGTGGATGCGTTGCGGGCCCAGTTCGAAGCCAATTTCTTCGGCTGGCACGACCTGACGCAGCGGGTTCTCCCAGTGATGCGGGCGCAAGGCCATGGCCGCATTGTCCAATGCTCCTCGATTCTCGGTCTGGTTCCGATGCGTTTCCGCGGCGCCTACAACGCCTCCAAGCACGCGCTCGAAGGTCTCTCCGTCACCCTCGCGCTTGAACTGGAAGGCACCGGCATCCATGTCAGCCTGATCGAGCCCGGCGCAATCAAGAGCAGCTTCAGAGCCAATGCGCTGAAGCTGTTTCACCGCCATATCGACATCGAGAATTCGGTGCATCGCCAGGATTACCAGGCCCAGCTCCGCCGGCTGGAAAAACAGGAGCGCTCGGACAGCGGCAAACTCGGGCCCGAGGCCGTCCACGCGGTGTTGCGGCATGCTCTCACCGCTCGCCGGCCGCGCTACCATTACCCGGTGACACGGGCGGCGAAATTCGGCGTCATTGCCCGCAGACTCGTGCCGGCACGGCTGTTCTATCCCTTTCTCGCCCGGCAGGATTGAGCCCGGCCCGCCGATGGACTTGCCGGCAAAAGCCCCTATGTTCCCCTTCAGATTTCATCACAAGGAAACGACCAGATGTCATCCGTAACCTATGTCCTGTCCATCATCGTCATGCTGGCGGTAGCCGCCGTGCTGGTGCGCGGTCTCGTCAACATGGCGCGCGGCGGATCGGGCAATCTTTCCAACAAGCTGATGCAGATGCGCGTCTTGCTGCAATTTGTCGCGGTGGTGCTGATCGTCGTGACCGTCTGGCTGACCGGCGGCGGCCGCTGATCCCGACGCCGCAGCGAGAACACCTGCCGCACCCTGCACCTCGACACAGAAAGCCTCTCCCATGGTCAAGCTCAACAAGATCTACACCCGTACCGGCGATGACGGCACGACAGGGCTGGTGGCCGGTGACCGGCGCCCGAAATACGATCTCAGGATCGAGGCCTACGGTACCATCGACGAAACCAACGCGGTGATCGGCATGGCGCGGCTGCACACGGCTGATCATGCTGATCTCGACGCCATGCTGATGCGGATCCAGAATGACTGCTTCGACCTCGGCGCAGATCTGGCAACGCCCGACACCGGTGAAAAGCCGGAATACGAACCCTTGCGGATTGTCGACGTCCAGGTTGATCGCATCGAATCCGACATCGATAAGCTCAATGCCGATCTCGAACCCCTGCGCTCCTTTGTTCTGCCCGGCGGAACAGCGGCCTCGGCCCATCTCCACCTCGCCCGCACCGTCGCCCGCCGGGCCGAACGGCTGATGGTCGAACTCGCGGCCCAGGACGGCGAGGCCGTCAACCCGGCCGCCATCCGCTACGCCAATCGCCTGTCCGACTTTCTTTTCGTTGCCGCCCGCTGGGTCAATGATCACGGCCGCACGGATGTGCTTTGGGTTCCCGGCAAGAACCGGTAGCCTCTGCCCCATCACTCACCCGCCGGATCGGCCCAGACGGATACCTCGCGATGTTCATCCCCTTGCATGATTCCAACGATCTCAAGCACATCAAGCTGCAATGGGTCACCTGGTCGCTGATCGCTCTCAATGCGATTGTCTGGGGCGTCACTGAGCTCGCCGGCGCCAACAGCGAATTCACCACCGCCACGGTTCTGGGCCTCGGCTTCATCCCCTCAGTTGTCAACGACATTGCCGAGCTGCAGCCCTCGCTGGTCCTGGTCCCCGAAAATGCCACCTATGTCACCTACTCTTTCCTGCACGGAAACCTGCTGCATCTGGGCTCGAACATGATCTTCCTCTGGGTCTTCGGCGACAATGTCGAAGACGCCATGGGCCATATCAGATTTCTCATTTTCTATTTTGCCTGCGCCGCCGCCGGGGCCTTTGCCCACGGCCTGTTGCTGCCCGCGTCGGAAAGCCCGCTGATCGGCGCGTCCGGCGCGGTCGCCGGCATCGTTGCCGCCTATCTGATGCTGCACCCCAAGGTCCGGGTCTGGGTTCTTGTGCTCGGACGCATTCCGCTGCCGCTGCCGGCCTTCATTCCCCTGCTGATCTGGGTCGTGTTCCAGTTCTTCATGCTGGTCACGGATATCGGCGGCGATGTGTCCTGGGCAGCCCATGTCGGTGGCATCATTGCCGGTGCGGCTCTGGTTCTTGTCTTCCGCCGGTCCGGGGTGCCACTGTTCGACCGCACCATCGACAGCCCGAAGGCAGTTGTCCATAAAACGCCGAAACCGGAACCCGTGAAAGCGGCATCGCAAGCGTCTCCACCAAAGTGGGGGCGATAGCTGAACAGGCTGAAAATTGACGAAGACGTAAACGTCATTTATTCCGCGTTGAAAATCTCCTGTGCTGTTGCGATTGAATTTGGAGAAAAATCGCGTATCCATGTCGCCAATCGGCTATCCAGGCGGCGCCTGTACAGGCAATACCGGGTCGAAGATCTGACCTCCGGACGTTTCGGAGCAATCGGGACACGGTCGAAAAAGTGAGGCCTAGTAAAGTGAGGAAGGCAAACCGATGAAAATTCTCGTGCCGGTCAAGCGGGTTGTTGACTACAACGTCAAGATCCGAGTCAAGCCAGATGGCAGCGGCGTCGATCTCGCCAATGTGAAGATGTCGATGAACCCGTTCGACGAAATCGCCGTCGAGGAAGCCCTGCGGCTCCGCGAAGCCGGCAAGGCCACCGAAGTGATCGCCGTATCCATCGGACCGGCCAAGGCTGAGGAAACCCTGCGTACGGCTCTCGCCATGGGCGCCGACCGGGCAATCCTGGTGGAAGCCGAAGGGGTTGTTGAACCGCTCGCAGTTGCGAAGATCCTCAAGGGGATCATCGGCGAGGAAAACCCGGACATGGTCATCCTCGGCAAGCAGGCCATCGATGACGATTCCAACCAGACCGGCCAGATGCTCTCGGCCCTGCTCGGCTGGAGCCAGGCCACATTCGCCTCCAAGGTTGAAATCGGCGATGGTTCGGCCGACGTCACCCGTGAAGTCGATGGCGGCCTGCAGACCATTTCGGTCAAGCTGCCTGCGATCGTCACCACCGACCTGCGCCTGAACGAGCCGCGCTACGCATCGCTGCCCAACATCATGAAGGCCAAGAAGAAGCCGCTCGACAAGAAGACCACGGCTGATTACGGCGTCGACACCGCGCCGCGTCTCGAGGTCATCAAGACCGAAGAGCCAGGCGGCCGCAAGGCCGGCGTCAAGGTCGGCTCCGTTGCCGAACTCGTCGACAAGCTCAAGAACGAAGCAGGCGTGCTGTAAGCGCGGGAAAGGAAGAAACACTCATGGCCATTCTCATTATTGCCGAACACGACCACGCTTCGCTGTCCGACCAGACCGCAAAGGCCGTCAGCGCCGCCACCCAGATCGGCGGCGACGTCCACGTTCTGGTAGCCGGCAAGGACGCCAAGGCAGCCGCCGACGCAGCCGCCAAGCTCGACGGCGTCGCCAAGGTGCTGCATGCTGAGGGCGACGAATACGCCAACCGGCTGGCCGAGCCGCTTGCCGACCTGGTTGTCTCGCTGGCCGACGGCTACGACACGCTGATGGCGCCAGCCACCACCTCGGGCAAGAACGTCATGCCGCGGGTTGCAGCGCTTCTCGACGTGATGCAGATCTCCGACATCATCGAGGTCATCTCGGCGGACACCTTCAAGCGTCCGATCTATGCCGGCAACGCGTTGCAGACCGTCAAGTCGACCGATGCCAAACGCGTCATCACGGTTCGTACGGCATCTTTTTCGGCTGCTGGCGAAGGCGGTTCAGCTTCGGTTGAAACAACCGCTGCCGCGGGCGATCCGGGCCTGTCGTCCTTCGTCAAGGACGCGATTGCCGAAAGCGATCGTCCGGAACTGACTTCCGCCAAGATCATCATCTCCGGCGGCCGTGCACTCGGTTCGTCCGAGAAGTTCCAGGAAGTTATCCTGCCGGTGGCAGACAAGCTCGGTGCAGCCGTCGGTGCATCCCGCGCCGCCGTCGATGCGGGCTATGCCCCCAACGACTGGCAGGTCGGCCAGACCGGCAAGGTCGTTGCACCCGATCTCTACATCGCCTGCGGCATTTCCGGCGCCATTCAGCACCTTGCCGGCATGAAGGACTCCAAGGTCATCGTCGCCATCAACAAGGACGAGGAAGCGCCGATCTTCCAGGTGGCGGACTACGGACTGGTCGCCGACCTCTTCGACGCCCTGCCGGAGCTTGAAAAAGCGCTCTGAACCGACAGAATGTGACGACAAGATCAATGGCCGGGCTGGACGTCTCCATCCCGGCCATTTAGGTTCTTGTCTCGGGTGCGCTGCAGCGAGCGCGCCGGAGGCGCATCCTAGAATCAGTCAGGCGGGTCAAATGGGCAACCAGATCAAGAGTGTCGGCATTATCGGCGCGGGACAGATGGGCGGCGGAATTGCCCATGTCTGCGCCATGGCGGGTTACGATGTCCATGTTCACGACATCTCTGCCGATACGCTTCAGGACATGCTGGCGACCATCAGCGGCAATCTCGCCCGCCAGGTTTCCTCCGGCAAGACCACCGAAGCCGAGCGCGAGGCAGCCCTGTCCCGGATCAATTTTGCCCCTGAGATGAACGGGCTGGCGGCCATGGACCTCGTCATCGAGGCAGCCACCGAAGACGAGACTGTCAAGCGCAAGATCTACCAGCAGCTCTGCCCGCTGCTCAATCCCGAAGCAATTCTCGCCACCAACACTTCTTCCCTGTCGATCACCCGCCTGGCGTCGGCCACCGACCGGCCGGAACGCTTCATCGGGATTCATTTCATGAACCCGGTGCCGGTGATGAAGCTGGTCGAACTGGTGCGCGGCATCGCCACCGAAGAGATCACCTTCAATTCGGCACGTGCCTTCATCGACACGCTCGACAAGACCGTGACCGTTGCCGAAGATTTCCCGGCCTTCATCGTCAACCGCATCCTGCTGCCGATGATCAACGAGGCCATCTACACGCTCTATGAAGGCGTCGGATCGGTGGAGGCCATCGACACCGCCATGAAGCTTGGCGCCAACCATCCGATGGGACCGCTGCAACTGGCCGATTTCATCGGGCTCGACACCTGCCTGTCGATCATGCAGGTGCTGCATGACGGGCTATCGGATTCGAAATACCGGCCCTGCCCGCTGCTGGTCAAATATGTCGAGGCCGGCTGGCTGGGCCGCAAATCCGGCCGCGGCTTCTACGATTATCGCGGCGAGACGCCCGTCCCCACCCGGTAGAACCTTCCCATGAAAGCCAATGCCCTGCGCCGCGGCATGAACCTGTGGCCGCCGCTGCTGTTTTCCGGCATCCGCATTCGCCGGATCAGCGATGATTTTCGTGCCGTCGATGTCGAACTGCGCGAGCGCTTCTACAACAAGAACTATGTCGGCTGTCACTTTGGCGGCTCGCTGTTTGCCATGACGGACCCGTTCTGGATGCTGATGGTGATGCGCAATCTCGACCGCAGCTACACGGTCTGGGACCGATCAGCCGAAATCGAGTTCCTGCGGCCCGGGCGCGGCACCGTCTCCGCCAGTTTCCGGCTCACCGACGAAGACCTTGATGACATTCGGGCCAACACCCGTTCTGAAGGCGACGTCTATCTGCGCTCGTTCCCGGTCGACATCGTCAACAGCGACGGCGATCCTGTCGCCCGCGTGACCAAGACCCTGCACATCAGACGCAAGCCCGACACCCGCAGCCGCATCGGCGACTGACCTGACTGCGACCTCTGCGTGCCGGCTCTGTACAAAATCACGAACACACAACTGCGCTCAACTAAGCGTCCACGTCGGCCATTTATATAAAACATCTTGAATATATAATGCGTAATTGCTATATGTCAGTCTAGGTCGAAAACGGGCGGGGCCCGGCACTCGGCCCCGGAATTCAGCAAAGGAAAGACAATGGCACTCGATCGTATGATTCTGGCATTCGCAGGCTTTATGGTTCTTCTATCGGTAGCGCTCGGCGTTTACGTATCACCCTACTGGCACTTGCTGACCGTTTTTGTCGGCCTCAACCTGATCCAGTCCTCGTTCACCGGCTTCTGCCCAGCAGCGATGATCTTCAAGAAATTCGGCGCAAAGCCCGGTTGCGCGTTCAACTGAGGTTCATAACAATCTGGATTGCTGCGAGGGCGCGGACGGAATTTTCCGCCCGCGCCTTTCTTCAAAGAGCCTTGAGCCCCTTGACCAGGGCCTTGGCATCTGTGCTGGCCCATTCCGCCGGACCGTTCATGGCGCCGAGCATGCAGCCATCCTTGCCGATCATCAGCGTCACCGGCAGGCCGAAGGCCAGGCCTTCCTTCTTCAGCGTGTTGAACACCCCCATCGACGCATCACGGTAAAGCCCCAGATTGGCGACCCCGATCTCGTCAAGAAACGCCTTCGGCTTGGCGACATCACCGGTATCGATATTGATCGCCAGCACCTTGAAATCCTCGTCACCCAGCTCTGATTGCAGCTCGGCCAGCGCCGGCATCTCCGCCCGGCACGGCGCACACCAGGTCGCCCACAGATTGACCAGCAAAGCCTGGCCGGAAAAATCCGCGAGCGTCAACGCATCACCCTGCTCGGAGACAAAAGCCAGTTCGGGAAGTGCGACCGCCTCATCGCGAACAGACATCGCCGCCACCTCGCCCTTGGCCAGTGGCGCCAGCCCCGCGAGCATCGCCGGATCAGCCTCGCAGGTGGCGGCGCCAGCCGAAGCCAGACTTTCCTGCCCCGGCGCATTGCCAGAGGGCGATGCTTTCCAGTATATCCCGGCTGCCCCGACAACGGCGCCCAGACCAATTGCGATTGCAACCAGGGCACCGGTGGAAAGGCTTTTGCGCGATTGGCTCATGACAAACTCCAAGGCAGGCTCATGTCGACAGATAAGGACAAACAGGCGTCAAACCAGATGTGGGGTGGCCGATTTGCCTCCGGACCAGACGCCATCATGGAAGAAATCAACGCCAGCATCGATTTCGACCGCAAGCTCTATGCCCAGGACATCCGCGGTTCCCTCGCACATGCGGCCATGCTTGCCAAGACTGGCATAGTTTCGAGCGAAGATTGCGACAAGATTACTCACGGATTGAACACGATCCTGTCAGAGATCGAGGACGGCAAGTTTGTCTTCTCGCGCCAGCTCGAAGACATTCACATGAACATCGAGTCGCGGCTCGCCGAACTCATCGGCCCGACCGCCGGCCGGCTGCACACCGCCCGCTCGCGCAACGATCAGGTCGCGCTCGACTTCCGCCTCTGGGTCAAGGAAGAGCTTGGCCGTACCGAAGCAGCCCTGACCCGGCTGATCACCGCCTTCCTCGACAAGGCTGAGCAGCATGCGGACACCGTCATGCCGGGCTTCACCCACCTTCAGTCGGCGCAGCCGGTCACTTTCGGCCATCACTGCATGGCCTATGTCGAGATGTTCGGCCGCGACCGCCAGCGCGTGCGTCACGCCATCGAGCACATGGACGAGAGCCCGATTGGTTCGGCCGCCCTTGCCGGAACCGGCTTTCCCATTGATCGCGACATGACCGCTCAGGCGCTCGGCTTCCGCGAACCTACCCGCAACTCGATCGACACGGTGTCGGATCGCGATTTCGCGCTTGAATTCCTCTCGCTCGCCTCGATCTGCGCCATGCACATGTCCCGCCTGGCAGAAGAAATCGTCATCTGGTCGACGCCGCAATTCGGCTTTGTCCGGCTCTCGGACGCCTTCTCCACCGGTTCCTCGATCATGCCGCAGAAGAAGAACCCCGACGCGGCCGAACTGGTCCGCGCCAAGACCGGCCGCATCAACGGCTCGCTGATTGGTCTGCTGACCATCATGAAGGGCCTGCCGTTGGCCTATTCCAAGGACATGCAGGAAGACAAGGAACAGGTCTTCGACGCCGCCGAAAGTCTGGAGCTGTCACTTGCAGCCATGACTGGCATGGTCAGCGATATGGAGATCCGTGCCGACCAGATGCGCAAGGCTGCCGGATCGGGCTATTCGACAGCAACCGATCTGGCCGACTGGCTGGTGCGCGAGGCGGGCCTGCCGTTCCGCGACGCCCATCACGCCACCGGCCATGCCGTCGCCATGGCCGAGCAGAAGGGCTGCGAGCTGGCCGAACTGTCGCTGGCCGACCTTCAGTCGATCAACCCGGCGATCACCGAAGGCATCTTCGACGTGCTGACGGTTGATGCGTCCGTTGCCAGCCGCCAGAGTTTTGGCGGCACCGCACCGTCGCAGGTCCGCAAGCAGATCGCCTGGTGGCGCGCCCGCGTCTAGCATCCGGAAAGACAAACCGGGTGCACTTTGCGCCAAAAACCTGTATGCCAAAAACCTGTATGTAGGCTCCCGCGCCAGACGAACCGCGGGCTATTGCGAGGAACAGCGAATGACGACCGGCCCATGGATAAAAACCACCTGCGCAGTGGCGTTGCTCGGCGCGGTTCTTACCGGGTGCGGCCGCAAGGGCGATCTCGAACGTCCCACTGTCACCCCTGCACCAGCCGGCACCGCCCAAGAGGCTGCCCCCGCCGCTCCGGTCAAGGAACGGTCTTTCATCCTTGATGGTCTTCTCGAATAGGCACACCCAGTGAACCATTTTGAATATCGCGATGGCATCCTGCATGCCGAAGGCGTCAGCCTGCCCGACATCGCAGCCCAGGTCGGCACCCCGTTCTATTGCTATTCGACCGCGACGCTGAGCCGCCATTACAAGGTGTTCTCAGGCGCGTTCGCCGACATCGATTCGATGGTCTGCTACGCCATGAAGGCCAATTCCAACCAGGCCGTGCTGAAGACCCTGGCCCAGCTCGGGTCCGGCGTCGATGTGGTTTCGGAAGGCGAGTTGCGCCGCGCGCTGGCCGCAGGCATTCCGGCATCTAAGATCATGTTTTCCGGCGTCGGCAAGACCATCCGCGAGATCGACGCAGCCCTGACCGCCGGGATCTACTGCTTCAACGTCGAATCCGAACCCGAACTCGAGGTGCTCAATGCCCGCGCCCTGACGCTGGGCAAGGTGGCGCCGATCTCCTTCCGCATCAATCCGGATGTCGACGCCAAGACCCATGCCAAGATCTCGACCGGCAAGAAGGAAGACAAGTTCGGCATTTCCTGGCAGCGAGCCCAGGCTGTCTACGCCCACGCGGCCAGCCTGGAAGGCGTCCGCGTCACCGGCATCGACATGCATATCGGTAGCCAGATCACCGATCTGCAGCCCTTCGACGACGCGCTCAAGCTGATGGTCGAGCTGATCGGTACGCTTCGTGCCGACGGCCACACCATCGATCATTTCGACATCGGCGGCGGCCTTGGCGTCCCCTACCGCGACGACAATTCGACGCCTCCGGATCCGGACGCCTATGGTGAGATGGTCAAGGCGCGGCTGCGCGATCTTGGCTGCAAGGTCATCCTCGAACCCGGCCGCCTGATTGTTGCCAATGCCGGCGTGCTGGTGTCCGAAGTCATCTACATCAAGGATGGCGGCGACAAGACCTTCGTCATCGTCGATGCCGCCATGAACGATCTCATCCGTCCCACGCTCTACGAAGCCTGGCACGAGGTCCGGCCGGTCAAGCTGTCAGCCGCAAACGCGCCCCGCATCCGTGCCGATATTGTCGGCCCGGTGTGCGAAAGCGGCGATTACCTCGCCAAGGACCGTGAGATGTCGGCGCTCAAGCCCGGCGACCTGATCGCGCTCGGCTCGGCCGGCGCCTATGGCGCAGTGCAGGCCGGCACCTACAACACCAGGCTGCTGATTCCCGAAGTGCTGGTGCATGAAAACCGGTTTCACGTCATTCGCCCGCGTCCGTCCTATGATGATCTGATCGGTCTTGATTCGCTGCCTGACTGGCTCGACTGAGCCCAGGCTTTTGCAGTTCCTGTCGCACAAGCCGGGGAAATAGTCCCCGAGGGTGACAATCGCGCTTCACTTTTTCGGCACAGGCCTCGCCTTGGCCGCAAAGACTGCTATCTTCGTATTCGACGCTGAAGGAATATGAGATGGCAGGCAAGGCCGACGGCACGCAAACCCACTCCGATGGATCCGGTCCCCTGGGCTCCGGCAACGACGCGCCCCGGTCGGTGGCTTTTGCCCGCCTGCGCATGCGTCTCAACCTGTCGCTCGGGCGCCTGCTCACCCTCTCCGCCCCTCTCCTGGGTGTCGCGGCGCTTTATCTCAGCCTTTCCTGGTTCGGGGTTTTCCGGATCGTTCCCGACTGGCTTCGTCTGGTTAGCCTGGGCCTGTTCGGGCTCGGCTTTCTGGCTGCACTCCGGCCTCTCCTCGGCTTTCGGCAGCCCACAGGCCGGGAGATTGACGAGCGGCTGGAAGCACAGAACCGGATCGCCAACCAGGCCATCACCACCCAGGACGACACCATTGAGGCGACCGATCCTTTCGCCCGTGCGCTCTGGCTCGAACACCGCCGCCGGATGGCCGAGAAGATCGGCACGCTGGAGGCCGGGATTCCCCGCTCGAGCCTGCCCGAGCGGGATCCCTGGGGCATCCGTGTCGCGGTCGCCCTGTTGCTGTTCGTGGCTTTCGGCTACTCGTTCTCCGGACACGCCGGCAGACCGACCGATGCCTTTGTAAGCCATGCCGACACCAACCTGCCCGATATCCGCATCGATGCCTGGATCACGCCGCCATCCTACGTCAACCAGGCACCCGTCTTCCTCACCGGGCTGGCACGCGAGCCGGGAGAAGCGGTCAACGCCATCGAAGGCAGCCAGATCACCATCCGCGTCGGCGGCAGCGCCGAAGACACGCAAGTGCTCTGGGGGGTTGACAGCCAGTCACTCAGCCCCGTCGACCCGGTTGATGCCGCCGCGGCAAACCAGGTCCTTCCCGCGGGCGCCACGAGCTGGACGGTCACGCCGAAATCCGGTGGCGAGCTGAGGATCAACGCCGGCCGCTCGGAAGTGGCCTTTGCCATCAACCTGATCCCGGATGAGCCGCCGGTTGCCAGCTTCGTCGAAACGCCCCGCCGCGCCGTCAATGGTGCGCTGGAACTCGACTACACATTGACAGACGATCACGGCATTGCCAGTGCCGAGGCCGAAATCGTCCCCGCGGGCGAGCCCTCACCCGCGGCCCGGCCGCTGTTTGATCCGCCCAGATACCGACTGACCCTGCCGCGACGCTCTTCCGAAGACAATCGCGCGGTGGCAAGCCATGATCTGACCGAACATCCGCTGGCCGGGCAGAAGGTCCGTATCACGCTGGTCGCCACCGATGGCGCCGGGCAGCAGGGCCGCAGCGAAACGCTTGAAACCGTACTCCCGGGCCGCCGCTTTTCCGAGCCGCTGGCAGCCGCAGTGGTGGAGCAGCGCGGCGTGCTGGCGCTCGATGCCAACAATCTGCCCCGCGTGTTTGACCTCCATGACGCCCTGACCATCGCGCCGGAAGAAACCATCCCCAACCTGACCCACTATTTGCTGCTCGAATCAGTCCGTGGCCGGCTGGTCTATTCCCGCACGGATGAGGATCTGCGCGACGCCATCGACTACATGTGGAGCGTTGCCCTGCAGATCGAGGACGGCAACCTGTCGCTCGCCGAACGCCGCCTGCGCGATGCCCAGAACGCGCTCGCCGAAGCGCTCGAAAACGGCGCCAGCGATGAAGAGATCAGCCAGCTGATGGACGAATTGCGCCAGGCCATGCAGGAATACATGCGCGAACTGGCCCGGCAGAACCCCAACAGCCAGAGTCCGGATCAGCAGGCGATGCCCCAGAACATGCTGCGCCAGCGCGATCTCGACAACATGCTCGACCAGATCGAAAACCTGGCCCGCTCCGGTGCCCGTGATCAGGCCCAGCAGATGCTGCAGGAGCTGCAGCGGATGATGAACAACCTGCAGGCCGGCCGGCAACAACGCCAGCAGCAGCAGGGCGGCCCGATGCGCCAGCAGATGGACAAGCTCGGCGAACTGATGCGCCAGCAACAGCAGCTGATGGACGAAACCATGCGCGCCGACCGCGAACGCCAGAGCCAGTCCGGTGAAGGCCGCGACCGCCAGCAGCAGGGTCAGCAGAACCCTGGCCAGGGACAGGACCAGGGTCAGCAGGGCGAGGGCCAACAGTCACTGGAAGAAATGCTGGGCGCACTCGGCCGTAGCCAGCAACAGCTTCGCGACGCTCTGGGGCAATTGCAGAGCGACCTTGAGGGCATGGGAATCCAGCCGTCCGAAGGTTTTGGCGAGGCCGGAGAGGCCATGGGCGATGCCGCCGGCAATCTCGAAGGTGGGGAAACCGGTCAGGCGCTCGGCGACCAGGGCCGCGCCCTGCAGGCGCTCAGGCAGGGTGCCGAGGACATGATGAACCAGATGATGCAGGCCATGGGCAACCAGCAGGGTGACGCCGAGGGCGAGGGCCCAGACCGCAACGGCAACCGCTCGGCCGACGATCGCGACCCGCTGGGCCGTCCACGGGCAACCACCGGTCCGGATTTTGGCAGCCGGGTCAAGGTCCCCGACGAGATCGATATCCAGCGCGCCCGCGAAATTCTGGACGCCATCCGCAAGCGGCTGGGCGATCAATTCTCACCGGAGCTGGAAAAACGATATCTCGAGCGTCTGCTCGACCTGCAGTAAACTGAGCGGTTCAGGCAGCCTGAGGGACAAGCGCATCCGCGACCGCCTGCCGGATATCGGGCAGCGTGAAGGGCTTCGGCACCACATCGACCACGATTTTCATCAGCGGTTCGGCGCGTTCACGCTGTTCGGCATAGCCGGTCATCAGCAGGATCGGCATCGCCGGATTGTTCTCCGCCGAGGCAGTGGCCAGGGCGATCCCGTCCATCACTGGCATCCGGATATCGGACAACAACAGATCAAAGCTGGTCTCCAGAAGATGATCCAGCGCCTCAGCGCCGTCACCGGCCTCGACCACTTCGTGCCCGTCCATGACCAGTGCCCGCGCCACAAAGCGCCTGAGTGAATCTTCGTCTTCGGCGATCAGAATTTTGGCCATTTGATACTCCCCTTGCTTCTGGCAGGAAACTAGGACGCAAAACTTGCTGCATTGTGAACACCAGGCGCATTTCACATGCCCTGTGGACGGAGCGAGGCCCGGTATCAGGCGTCGCCCTTGACCACGCCGACAAAGGGCAGCTCGCGAAAGGCATAGGCGACATCCATGCCGTAGCCTACCACGAAATAATCCGGACATTCAAAGCCGACATAATCGGCATCGAGATTGCCTTCCCGGCGCGAGCGCTTGTCGAGCAGCACCGCGATATCGACATCATTGGCGCCGCGTTCATACATCAGGTCGCGGGCGAACCGCAGCGTGCGGCCGGATTCGAGAATATCGTCGATCAGCAGGACATCCCGCCCCTTCACATCACTGTCGATATCCTTGATGATCTTCACGCCCTGGCTGGTGGTGCCCCGGCCATAGCTCGACAGCGTGATGAACTCGACTTCCGGCTCGAGCCCGGCATCATGCAGGGCGCGGATCAGGTCGGCCGCAAAAATGAACGACCCCTTGAGGATCGAGATTACCAGCAGATCCTTCTTCGGACTGGCCGCAATCTCTTTCGCCATCGCGCGATTGCGGGTCGCAATCACCTCCGGCGTAAACAGGGGCTCGATGATTTTTCCGCGCACAACCGGCATTCGCGCTCTCCAGGACGTTCCGTCTAATATGAGCGCCCACTCCTAGAGCCCTTCGCCGGCAATTGGAAGCATTTTGATCCTGCAATCCGTGACCTGCGACATGGTGACGGCCCGCTTCCGCCGGTTTAGCCCGGCACCAGCAAGCTGCATGGCCAATTCCCTCAGCCGAAAATACCGCTCAATTGCCTGCCGGACGGATCATCAGGATTGACCCCGCCCGCTCGATCCGGGCCGGGCGCGGCAGCGGAGCGGTATAGCCACTGGCCGAAGCCGGGGGCGTCTCCGTTGGAACGGTTGATGTCACCACGGGATCAGCCGGGCCCGCAGCCGGGGTTTGCATCGCCGCAACCGGCGCACTGATCCTTGGGCTCGGCTGCTGGCTGCCGGTTTCCTCAACCAGCGCATGGCCGCCTGCCAGCCAGAAGGCAATCACCGCCGCCACGGCAGAGACCGCGAAGGCAAGCAGCAACCTGCCGGACTTCGACCGGCGGGACCGCAATGGGCTTTTGGCGTGACCGAACACATCGAGGCGCTCCCCTTGCGCCATCGTTTTCGGAGCGAAATCGCGCGGCACCGGGCCATCCGCCTCGGGCTGGACAATCCGGGACTTGAAGACATTGCTGGTTTCAGCGGTGCCGGCGCGCGACGAGAACACGTCGCGTGGCGCGGAAACCGCTTCGAAACTGGCGTCCTCGACATCGCGCGCGCGCTTCACACGCGGCTGCCTTGCCTGCTCCGGCATCAGGAGATCAGCGGTTGCAGGCTCAATGGCATGTGCCGCGCGATGCGAAACGCCCATCATGCACTCCTTTTCCACCCCTGCCGGGCAGGGGGCATTGAAACATGTCTTACCGATCCGTAAATGAAAATGGTTAACGCTTGGCGAACAAGGCGCGTATACCAGCCGGCAAGGTGGGCGAATTAACGCAGCATTAACCATGCCCGGCGAGTGTGCGGACGGTCGCTGCGCGGAACCACCACCAGGACAGGAAGTGACTGTTGATCCATTTCGAAAATGTCGGTTTGCGTTACGGGATGGGGCCTGAGGTCCTTCGTGACCTGACATTCGACATCCCCAAGGGGTCATTCCAGTTTCTCACCGGCCCGTCGGGCGCCGGCAAGACCACGCTGATGCGGCTTCTGTTCATGTCGCTCAAGCCGACGCGCGGACTGATTCGCATGTTCGGCCGCGACATTGCCGTGATTCCGGGCGAGGAGCTGCCGCTGTTGCGCCGCCGGATCGGAATCGTGTTTCAGGATTTCCGCCTGCTTGATCACATGACCACCTATGAAAACGTTGCCCTGCCGTTGCGGGTGCGCGGCAAGGAAGAGGCAAGCTATCGCTCCGACGTGATCGAACTGCTCAAATGGGTTGGACTGGGCGAGCGCATCAACGTGTTGCCGCCGGTTCTCTCGGGCGGGGAAAAACAGCGTGTCGCCATCGCCCGCGCCCTGATCGACCAGCCCGAGGTCCTGCTTGCCGACGAACCCACCGGCAACGTCGATCCGCCGATGGCCAGGCGCCTGCTCAACCTGTTCACCGAACTCAACCGGCTTGGAACGGCTGTCGTGATCGCCACCCATGACCTGACATTGATGGACCGCGTCGATGCCCGCCGGATGATCCTGACGGAAGGGCGGCTCGACATCCATGACTGAGCGCGCCGCCAACACCAGCGGCAACCGAGGCCGCGACAACCCGAAGAGAGAGCGCCCGGTCACCTTGCGGCCGATGGCGCCGATCGTCCCGCCGGTCAATGTCTCCGGCCGCGCACTGATGGTCGTCATCGCCATCATGTCGTTCCTCTGCGCGCTGACGCTTGGCACCGTGACCATGGTGCAGGAAAAGGCCGAAGCCTGGCAGGGCGATGTCTCCCGCGAGATCACCATCCAGATCAAGCCCGACGACGGGCTCGACATGGAGGCCGCGCTCACAGAGGTCAGGAACCTCGCCCTGTCCTTCCCCGGAACACTGAGCGCCGACATCGTCGACCGTGCCGCCACCGCCCGGCTGCTGGAACCGTGGCTCGGCGAAGGCTTCGACATGGACGAACTGCCGGTGCCGCGGCTGGTGATCGTCACCATCGACGAGACCGCTCCGCCTGATTTTACTGCGATCCGCGCGCAACTTGCCGACGCGGTTCCTGCCGCAGTGCTCGATGACCACCGCGCCTGGGCCAGCCACCTGATCTCGATGGCCCGGATCACGGTTCTGATCGGGGTCGGCATCCTGGCGCTGATGTTCGCCACCACCATGCTGACTGTGATCTTCGCCACCCGCGGCGTTATGGCTGGAAACCGCCACATCGTCGAGGTGCTGCATTTCGTCGGCGCGGAAACCAGCTTCATCGGTGCCGAATTCCAGAAACGCTTTCTGCTGATCGGCCTCAAGGGGGCTGCTGCCGGGGGCGGCATGGCCGCGCTCGGGTTCCTTTTGCTTGGCGCATGGCAATCCAACTCGATGGCGACCGCCTTGAACGATCAGGTCACCGCCCTTTTTGGCCGCTTCACCCTCAGCGGCGCCGGTTATTTCGGCATCATCGGCATCGTCATCCTGATCTCCGCCATGACCGCGGTGACCACGCGCCTGACCGTTATCCGCACCATCCGCGAGATCGATCGCCAGCGCGCCGATCCCTCACTCGCAGAAATAGGTTAGCTTGCCCGGGTTTTGCCGCAAATCCGACTGGTCCTTGCCGGAATCTCGGGGTATTCATGAATCATGAGCGTGGACACCGCACAACCCGAACCGGCCCCGGCCGAGGCTGCCAAGACTGATACATTTCATCGTCTGCGGCGGGTGGGTCACCACGGCCTGCGCATTGTCACGGTTGCAGCCATTGTCGGTGTGGCCTTGATTGCAATGGGATTTTTCCGCTTCACCGACACGATTTCCGAACTGAAGGCCACCGGTATCCCCGGCGAGGTCGATGCCATCGTGGCGCTGACAGGCGGGTATCAGCGAATCGATCAGGCCCTGGCGCTGCTGGAAAAAGGCGTCGGCGAACGTCTTCTGATCTCGGGCGTCAATCCCTCCACCAGCGGTGCCGCGCTGCGACGCGCGACCGGCAGCAAGCTGGCCACTTTCGATTGCTGTGTCGACATCGGCTACGAAGCGCTCGATACAATCGGCAACGCCAATGAAACCGCCGGCTGGATACGACAGCGCAACTACGATCGCATTCTGGTTGTGACCAACAATTATCACATGCCGCGCAGCCTGCTCGAACTGACCCAGGCAAGCCCCGACGTCACCTTCCTGGCCTACCCCGTCACCCACACCGATCTGAAAACCGAGACCTGGCTGTCCGACCCGATCGCCTTGCGCACGCTGTTCATGGAATACGCCAAGTACTCGCTCGCCCGGTTGCGCTACTGGAGCGGCGCCAAGCCTGCCAGCGGATTGCGTGCCGATGCGGCCGGCAAGCAGCCGATGGCTGCCAGCCTCGAGTGATTTTTCACGCGCTGCAGGTTTTCCGTCGACCTGTGATGGTGTAACCCGGTCGCAAGGCTCCATCCGACAGGTTGAGCGAGCCACATGCAAATCCGGATTATTCGATGATTGCCCTTCGATCCATACTTTTCAATCTCGCGTTTTACATCAATCTGATCGTCCGGATGATCGTGTTCTCGCCCTATTACTTCCTTGCCGAGCGCAAGAAAGCCTGGAGCGTGCCGAAGAACTGGGTGCGCGCCAATCACTGGCTGCAGGCAAAGATTGCCGGGACGACATTCGAAATCGAGGGCCTCGAGAACATCCCCGAGGGCGGCTACATCTTCGCGCCCAAGCACCAGTCCTTCTGGGATGCCTATGCGCTGCTGCCCTGGCTCGACGATCCGGTCTACATCCTCAAGCGTGAACTGATGTGGATTCCGCTTTTCGGCCAGTATGTCTCGAAGATGAAGATGATTCCGGTCAACCGCGGCGCCCGCGGCAAAGTCATGGCCGAAGTGCTGGAACGCACCAAAAGGGAAATTCAAAGCGGCCGCCAGCTGATCATCTATCCCGAAGGAACACGCCGGCCGGCCGGCGCGCCGCCGGATTACAAATACGGCATTGCCAGGCTCTACCGCGATCTTCAGGTCCCGGTGGTGCCCGTTGTCATGCACCCCGGCCTGTTCTGGCCGCGGCGCAAGTTCCTGCGCTTTCCCGGCCACTTCAAGGTCCAGATCCTGCCGCCGATCGCGCCCGGCATGGATCCCGACGCCTTCATGGAGAAGCTGGTCGAGGTGATGGAAACCGCCAGCGACAAGCTGCTGGTGGAGACCGTCGAGGCCAATCCGCAGATCCCGTTGCGCGAAGACGCCAAGCGCCGGTTGCGCGAACTCGGCGCACTGCCCGCCGATCCTCGTCTCCAGTAACGCACAACGCCGTTATTGCGTCGCAAGCCGCTGCACGATCGCTTCGAGATGATGATCGCGAATCCGCAATGTCTTGAGGTGATCGACGGTGTTGATCACATAGTCTTCATTCGGGCCTGACTGGCCGACCGCACCCGACACCTGCCGATGCGCGTCCTCGATCGACAGGGCGCCGGCATATTGTTCATGGGTCCGGTCGACCACATAGGTCAGAGCCCGCACAGCGCGGCCATCATCGAGCCGCACTTTGCGTGTTGTCTCGAGATAGACATGTGTGACCAGTTCGCGTTCGCGCAGATAGGCTGTCACCATCTCCCGGTTGTCGGGCCGGACCCTGAAGGCCACCCCGTGGCACGAGCCGCCGCGATCGAGCCCCAGAACCAGCCCGGGCCGCTCCGGCGTGCCGCGATGAACAAAGGAACGAACACACAGCGCCCGGTGATAGCCAAACAGCTGGGCTTGCCGGGTTTCCTCATGATCAAAACCGGGCCGCCACATCAGCGATCCGTAGCCAAACACCCAAAAATCGTCCATATCCCAGCCTATCACTCTTCGAGAAGTCGCCTGCCCGCTTCATCCAGTCCATGACCGCATGCCGGCCCTTATTGCAGGCCGCACACGGAGAACGCAATGCCATCACCTGCCAACAGCTCATCCTCGATCTCACGGAAATTCGCCTGGCTTGCTGGCGCAGTCGTTGCCGGCGGCTTGCTCTGGACCACAGGCTGGTATGTCTTTGCGGCCCGGGTCGAAACCGGACT
>TARA_R110002012_G_scaffold72738_1_pt1 | contig 53701 bp, 47 predicted proteins | sample TARA_R110002012 | Tara Oceans TARA_R110002012 (sample SAMEA4396515) | marine metagenome | biome: Westerlies Biome; feature: [DCM] deep chlorophyll maximum layer (ENVO:01000326); material: water (ENVO:00002006), including particulate matter (ENVO:01000060) such as... | depth 40 m
CGCCCCACTATGCTCACTTTGGTCCGCCGCGGGTGGCTCACTTTGACGGTTCTTCGTCATATTTGGGGAAATCCATGCGTTAGGGTTTTAAGTTTAATATATTGATATTCAGTGATTTAAATACATTTGTCCTTTGTTTTATAGGGCGATATTTATTATCTTTAAGTAGCTAACAAACAACTACTTATGACCGTAAAACAACTGATTGGCATGCCTGGGCTGATTGTAAATAATATTGATTGCTCCCATTCCCTGGTTAAAATAGATGCATCAATAAAATCCAAACGGGCAAAGTGTCCCGTTTGTGAAAAACACAGCAATAAAATCCATGATCGTTATACCAGAACAATATCAGATCTCCCGGTATTTCAAAACAAGACCACTATTTTCCTAAAAACACGCAAATTTAAATGTCAGAACCCTCAATGTGACCGAAAAGTATTTTCAGAACAGACACCATATATTTTGAGGTATTCGAGAAGAACACGAAGGGTATCAAAGATATTGGATTCCCTGTCGATTGAATTGACCGGTAAAATGGGCAGTACCCTGTCGGAACAACTACTGATCTCGGTCAGCAAATCAACCATTACACGAATGGCCCACGAACAACAACTGCCCCAAATAGCCCAACCAAAGGTACTTGGCGTTGATGATTTTGCATATCGAAAAGGGATAAGTTATGGAACCGTTCTCGTTGATATGGAGACGTCAAGGCCCATTGATATTTTACCTTCGAGGGAGGGCAAAGAGCTAAAAAAGTGGTTGTCAAAATATCCTGGCGTGAAGATTGTCACCAGGGACAGGGCCAGTTCGTATTCTTCCGCCATTAACGAGGTCTGTCCAAGTGCAGAACAGGTCGCGGACCGATTTCATTTATTAATGAACCTATCGGATGCCTTGGACAGGTATTTCAAAAGTGTGGACCCAAAAATCAAAAAGCTCATTAAGGATAAAAGCAATGAACTTTTGAAAAAGTCCGATGGTCAAATTACCGGTTATGCGAAGGAAAAAACAACGGGCCCATTATCAAGGGTCCAAAAAAGAGCAGACCTAAAAGGACCGGACCGGAGACAGGATGTTTTCAACAAGGTCAAGGAATTGCATGCCAAGGGCATATCCAAACGAAAGATCGCAAGGGATCTTGGAATAAGCCGCAATACGGTCCATTCCTACCTCTCGCTGGAATCATTGCCTCCCAGATCAAGCTCAAGATCGACCAATATTGGGCTGTTTTCCCAACACATCGTTGCGCGATTGAACGTTCAGGGATATATGGTGAAAGACATAATGGACGAAATCTATAAATTGGGATACAACGGAAGCAGAACGCAGGCCTATCACAATATAAACATCATAAAGGAAAAACATGGAATATGCACACCTGATTTTGCACAGATACAAAAGGAGAGAGTTCCCTATATAAAACCCTTGAGCTCAAGGGAGCTCGCCAAATATATCGGTTCCTGTCCGACTGTTGTCAAGAATCCCGATCAGCGGAGATATCTACAGACCTTATTGGATAATATCCCGGAACTACGGGTAATTCAAAAATTGGTGCGGATCTTTAAAACTATGCTGACCACGGGACGTGGCAACATTTACCGATGGATCGAATTCATTAAACGATCAAAATACAAAATGACGGGATTGGCCACTTTTGCCAATGGACTGTCAAGGGATATCAAAGCCGTTAAGAACGCGATTGAAATGCCTTGGAGCAATGGCGCTGTAGAAGGCCACGTAAACCGGATAAAGAGCATTAAAAGACAAATGTATGGTAGAGCTTGCTTTGACCTATTGCGTAAAAAAGTGATTTTATCTCAAACCGGTTAATGATCCCCAAATATGACGAAGAACCACTTTGACCCGCCGAAGGTGGTATACTATGCCCGTTTTTTGCAACCTATAGCTCAAATGTTAAAGTAATCAATAGTAGTAATTTCAGAGATTTTTTGATGTAGTTTCCTATTCAAATTTTTCTTGTACTCGTTTGTTATTGAAAGGTAAGTTGTATTTACTATTTGTACCATATTCCTTTATCGGACACCCCAATCTTGGACAGCGAAGTGTTCGAAGAACTGAGGACATCCTGCACATACAACTCTCCGATAACGTAAAGGCACGTCACATCGATCCAGCGTCCAGCAATGACTATGTCAAAGGAGGTATGGGCGACAAAAAAGTCAGATCCCAATACGAGATCTATGATTACCTAAAATCAAGATCCGTACTTTAATGGGTGGAACGGGTATGGGAAATACCGAAAGCGAGTTAATTGAACCAACGCAATTCGACCTTGATCATACCTGAAATAGTCGCCGTTTGTTTCGATCAAATAGTCCCTATTCTGGATTTAATCAACTTGATGTTCGTTTTTGTCACACCATGTTCGTCAGCCAAAGTTTCCCAATAACCAAGGGCATGCTTGGTTTGGTCTATGATTTCATTGACCTTGGATTCTTTTAAACTTGCTTCCTCCCCTAATTTCAATAAATGTCCAATGGAAGGCGATTGTCCCTCTCCCATGACCATGGTACTCTGTTGTCCCCGTGGACCTGATGAAAAGGTCAGGTCATAGGCGGGGGATAATTTCCACTCCCCGTTTTCACCCATAACAAAAGAAAAGTTCTTACCGTGGTCATCCCGGTTATGGGAGAGCACATTGAATACTGCAAGACGGAACATTTTCTCAATTTCCCGCACATCCTTGGTAAGGGCACCCGTAAGGGCAATCAAATCTTCATAGTCCAGGGATGGAGTCCTAAAGTTCGAATGCAATAGACCACTAGCTGTATGCATATGTAATCTTTTATCTCCCTCCCTATCAAAGCGTTGGGTAGCAAAATAGCCGGAACCTTTTGCCGCATTAAATAGATGTACGGGCATCATATCCACACCAGCTTCCTTGGCCATAAGGGCATATACATACTCGATTGCACCGGCATCGCTACCATCGCTACTGTTTGCAAATTTGACCAGCCAATGCTCATGGTCGGGCCCAAGGTCATGTTTTCCTGATATAATGTGGTTTTTTTTAGTATCCAAGCCAATAAGGGCTTTCGGACGGGCTCCCGCAGATGAACCATTCAGATTGATAAGTTCCTCCAGCACCTCATCGGCCGCTCCATCCAAAATCTCCTGAGTGTGCTGCGAAAGTATATCCAAATCTATCGTATCTTTTTCAGTATCCGTCATACTATAATCAGGCTCATACACCAAAGCCCCAAGTCCTGTTGCACCAACATGGGCCAACCGGTCCAAAGATGAAAAATCATCTGGCAACAAATTTTGACTTCGAATATACCGGTCGAACAGCAGCCTCCCCCAACCATCCGGCAAACTGTCATTAAAGACACCGGGCAACCCCTCGAAGGGTTGATAGTCGAACACCTGAAGTCCAGGACCAAGGGGAAGTTTGATCGGGGATATTTCCAATCCTGTTTTTATGAAATCCGTGTCGTATTCAAAATATGTTTTATAATCCCGAATGGCCAAGCGGCCCACTGGAATAGTATTTTTTCCAAAATCTATCCCGACCCTTAATTCATTTATAGAAATATAAGTGCTCATTCGTGCTTACCCCTTTTGGGCTTTTTATCATCTTTGGCCAATACATCATCGATGGATGAAAAATTGCTTTCCACAGGTTCGGTAACTGTTATAAGCTTATCCATGAACCCCAGCGTCAGGGCCAACTTTAAAAAAGATTCCAGGGAAATGCTTCCCTTTTGTTCGAATTTACGCAACGAGGATAAGCTTACTCCCGAGCGCTCCGCCAATCCCTTTTGGGTCAATTCCCTTCCAAGGCGCAGATCCCTCATGTTCTGAGCTATTCTTTTTTGAGCTCTCCTTTGAGTAATAAGTGACATTATAATGATAGTTATATACAAATATACATAATAATTACCACTATAATGATAGTTACATTAAAACACCCCTATTTTTATTAAAAATCATTTCATAAATCCCTTCGGGAAAAATCGGCCTAAACCCGCACCTAGAACGCTATCTGGTGGAAAGGACGTACATAGTATACCACCTCCGCCGGATTAATGTGAGCATAGCAATATTTATTGCAAACCCTTTATGGCGTAGTCTGAAACGCTTTCTTAATGGTTCAAAAATATCCGTTTTCAATGGTTATCTTTGACCGTTTTTTGCATCCAAGGCATATAGATTATAAAATTCCGTTATCCGCAAAACTGTAATACCGTCCATCGGGTGCCAGAATAATATGGTCCAACACTTTGACATCAAAAAGCTGTGCGGCCTTTTTGATCTTTTGGGTCAATTGTTGATCCGGCCCGCTCGCCTTGAGCTGCCCAGAGGGATGGTTGTGCGCATTATGACCCCCACGGAAAGGGTTTTCAGCACGAGGGCAAACAGGATGCGCACATCCACCAAGGTACCCGTGATGCCCCCATGGGAGAGCGGATAAATGCCCTTGACCTTGTTGGATTGGTTGAGCAATACGATCTTAAAGGTCTCGTGCAAGCCTATGGTCTGATTGTCCCAATTTTGGAACAAAAGATTCGCCACTTCATTGGAGTTGGTCACGGACAGGGATTTGAGGGTAGAGAGCTTCTCCCGATAGCTGATCTGTATTTCGTTGACTTTGGGTTCCATACTTGTCGTGTTATGGGTCAAAAAAGGAAGGGGGCACCCACGCTTTTGCCTTGGGCACCCCTATCCATGTTACTCGGTGGTATTGTTCTCACCCCCGCCCAATAGCAAGATCTCACTGGCCACCACTTCGGTGACATAGCGCTTGTTCCCCTCTTTGTCCTCATAGGAACGGGAGGTCAATTTCCCTTCGATGGCGATCTCCTTGCCCTTGGTCACGAAACCTTCGATGATGTCGGCCAGCTTGCCCCATCTGATGACGGTGTGCCATTCGGTGTTGGTGATGCGCTCCCCTTGGTTGTTCTTGTAGTGTTCGTTGGTGGCCATGGTCAGGCGTGCCACGCGTTTCCCTTTCTCAAGGTCTGTGATCACGGGGTCTTGCCCCACGTTTCCGATAAGTTGCACTTTGTTTCTCAATGTACTCATGATAAAAAGTTTTTAGTGCCTGCTATTTTCCGTAATGGGATGAATCAGCAAACAGGGTTAAAAATTTCCCCTCTATTTTTTTGGTCATTGTCTCCCAAATTTTAAGGGGCGTTTGTTTGCTTCTTACATGCGCAGCATTATAAAAGAAGGGGGTTCTGTCAAGGCTTTTGGACGGAAATCGGGAGGCTCCGCGACGTAGTAAAATCCTTCCTGCCAGAGGCACGGCCAAAGATTTTCAAGGAAGTGGAAACCCTATTTATGGACAAAACAGGGCCTGGCCTTGACAGGTTCGATAAGGGCCCTTGGGCATTCCTTCAGACCCAAGGACAAAGGAGCGTACGGGAAGTTGAGCGAGTGAAGGCCTTGGCGTCCTGATTGGAAGGCACCGGGCACTGCCCTGTTTTTCGATGCACCGAAAAACAACCGGGGCTTCTTTTATTATAGGACCATTAAAATTTGTGCGGCGGACAGCGGGATTTGCGGCCTGCTCGGCAAAACCCCAAGAAGGGTTTGCCACGAAAGGACGCCACAAAATCGTGATGGACGGCTTCCGTATTCCATGAATGCAATGAATACTGCAATACAAGCCTTGTATCTTGTTATGAACGCATGCGAGTACAGAAATCAAAAGAGCCAACTAAATTTAAATCTGTCCATGCATTTGAAAGAAAAATTTCAAAAAATATTGCTCCATCGTTCAAACAAGGATAGCGCATCGCCTACTTATCAACTACAGGCATTTCTATTATTTAAATACCAGTGACGCATATGTCTTGAATACCTACTTAAAAGCTCCTTCTATCACCCAAGATGCTCTTTTCTGTCCCCATGTTGTATGGATAATGGAAGTACAGACTTCCCAACATCTATTTGGGAACACTCCCTTTTTGGGGCATTAAAACCGCATACCTCACCATTATTGGAATGTTACACTTTATAACTATTAACCAAAATCTGGCAAAAATTACCTTTCTTCGAAGATTACGGTACATAACCCACTGATTGTAATCAGAAACCAGTGGATCCGCTGCAAGTTGTTTTACCTTGTATCGGATGTATGTACAACTATATATTCATCATCATCATCAAAAAACGAATTATGTTATTTAAACTATTAAAAATGTCGAGTCTATTCCTATTTCCTTTAGTCCTTTCAAGTATCAGTTTGAAGGCAAATGAACTTGATATTAAACAAAACCAGATCACCTATTTGATTACAGTTACCGAGAACGAGCCCAGTATAGCGCAGGTAACCATGAAATTCACACCACAGGATAGTATTTTATATATGGATGGCAGTGCACGTGCATTCGAAAATAGCTGGGGCCATTTTCTACATGACATCAGAGCCTACGATAGTCAAAAGAATAAAATTGCGATTGAACAGTTAGAGGGTCCAAAATGGAAAATTGATGCGGACCAAACCTCCCCTATCACAGTGGCCTATAATGTTCATCTCACCCATACAGATCACAAGTGGAGCGGAGGAATTGATGGCGTAGCATATCCCACGGAATATGGTGTGTTTTACACGGGGAGAACATTATTTATGGTCAATGGGACGCAATGGGACGCTATTTCGGTAGGCTTTGATTTACCCAAAAACTGGAAAGCCACAACACCATGGGAATCCAGTGTAAAAGATTCATCCATTCTTGAAGTGGATGGTATGAACGACCTTTTGCAATCCGTCATGTTTTTGGGCACACATAAAGAAATCAGCATCAAAAGAGAGGGCCTGGAATTGATTTTTGCCTTGGGTACCAAGGAAACCATAGAGCAAGAGGAGGAATATAGAGCACTTGCCAATGGTGTCTTGAATTACTACGTCAATCTTATGGGGGGCAACCCTAATCCCCCGAACTTAAAAAAAACCTTACGATCGGTAGTAGTGGTCAACACCTCGGATGCCACCGATGGTGAAGCTTTGGGAAACCATATTAGTGTCTTGGTGCAGAAGGATGGAGATGAATTTTCAAAACTGATATCCAGATTTATTTTTGCCCACGAATTCTTCCATCTTTGGAACGGCAAGTCCTTCTCACCAAACTCCGATAATTTGGAATGGTTCAAGGAAGGGGTCACCAATTATTATACCGTGAAGGCTTTATATCACATCGGCGTGTTGGATGATGACAGTTATTTAAATGTACTTTCCGAGTTCTTTTACCAGCGATATGCCGATGACAAAGGGGGTAGGCACTTTAGCCATGTCAGACGGCGAGGCCAAACACGACCATTGGGGCTTGGTGTATGGTGGTGGCATGTTCGTGGGCATGGCCCAGGATATCATGATTAGGAATGCCACAAATAACACCAAAAATTTGGATATGTTGATGAGAACGTTGTACCAAGAATATGGAGGTTCGGAAGAACAATATGACTTGGATGAGATATGTATGCGATTATCCCATTTAAGTGGAGTAGACCAATCTTCGTTTTTTGATTCTTACATACATGGCCCATCAAAGTTTCCGATAGAGACCTACTTACAACTCGCTGGGCTAGATGCTTCAATTGAAAACGGGAAGCTGCTCATAAAAAAGAGAAATAGCGTAAATACACTGGAAAAGCATATTTTCTATGGCTTTTTAGGAAAGTAATCCAGTACGCTCATTTTAGCGTCCATTACCATTAGGGAGGCGTTTGAAGACCGTAAACAATCATCAAGGTCAGCATTTACCCTTAGGATTGGCAAGCAATCTTTGACCCCATGGCAATCATGGATTCTACCTCAAAGGGAATGGAAAATTAGTTTTCAAAAAAACCACAAATATCATCCTAGGCCCGCTATTGCAGTGGGCACAAGGAACCATTAAAATGCACTGTTCGAAAATGCAAAATCATCACCATTGGCTTACCATCACCTTCATACTGATTTGCTGCCATCTGGAAACCAACGCCCAGTCATTTGAACTCTTATCCCAAGCAAATCAAGTTTATGATGAGCATGAATGGGAAAGGGCCTTTGACCTCTATACCGAGATTACCGCTGACAATCCTTTTAATGGGGAGTATTGGCACAGATTGGGCTTGATTCAAAAGCAACAACATGATTATAGAAAATCGATTGAATCGTTGAAAAATGCCATTGCATGTGGAAGTCATTTAGCAGAGTCGTACTATACCATTGGTATCAATTATTCCTTATTGGGAGACTCGGCCCGGGCACTCATCCACTTAAGGCAGGCGATTCGCCATGGACTAAGCAATAGGGAGGAACGACTGCTCAACGATACAGATTTAGATCGACTAAGAGGTCTGGACTCCTTTAAAAAACTAATCCCACCGGACACCTCAAAAACAACTTCCCGGATAGCACAATGGCATGAGGATATACAGTTTCTTAAGAATCAAGTTGAGCTTACCCACTACAGGTTGCCTGATTTTTACCCTCAAAAAAAATGGGATGAAGACTTTAAAAACTTGACCTCCCAAATAGCGGAACTGAAGGACTATGAAATCATTGTGGCCTTGATGGGGCTTATGCATCAAATTGGTGTCGGACATTCTTATGTCATGCCACCCTCTTCCGGAAAACATCAATTCCATCAGATTCCTATAGAACTTTACGATTTCCGGGATGGGATTTTTATTAAACAAACATTGCCAAAATATAGGGCCTTGGTTGGAAAAAAAGTTATTTCAATCAATGGCATATCCATTGAAAAGATATTGAAGGAAGCATCCACGGTGGCCATTGCGGAGAACAAAATAATGGAAAGACGATCCAGTTTGTTATATGCCACATTACATGAAGTTTTAATGACATTTGGATTGGCTGCGGATTCGAACACATCCATTATCGGTTACCTTGACGAGAACGGTGAGGAAAGAACATTACCGGTGAAACATCAACTTTTTTCACCTGACACTTTCCTAAACAGAAAAACCATGGAAGGCTGGGTATCCATGGATAATACTTTAAACCCACCTTTGTTTTTATCCAGGCTTGAAAAAAAATATTGGTTCACTTATGTATCCGACCCCCAAATCGTGTATTGCCAAATCAATGAAATAGGAAATGAAAAAGAGCAATCCTTAAAGGAATTTGGCGAAAACCTTATAAGGTTTATAGAAACCAATGAGGTAAAAGCGTTAATACTGGATTTACGATTCAATCTAGGAGGCAGCGGAAGGTTGAACAAATATTTTTTGACCAATATAATTAAATCTGAAAAAATCAATAAACACGGTAAATTGTTCACTGTAATTGGAAATATGACCTTTTCTGCGGCGATATTATTGTCAACTCAATTGGACCAATACACCGAATCCATATTTATTGGAGAACCTAGCGGAGGAAGACCAAGCCATGTCGGTGATGACAATGAAATAAGTCTACCACATTCCGGATTGAAAGCCTACGCCTCTAAATCATTTTGGCAAAGTCCGGTTCCCTATGATGAACGTAATTGGATCGCACCAGAACTATTTATCCAACCCAGTTCAAAGGAATGGAAACAAGGTATTGATCCCTGTCTTGATAACGTAATAGAAATCATCAACAAAAACAATCAGATCAAACCTTGATCAGTAAATCTTAGTTGAGTGTAGTATGTAATCCATGAGAACCATCAGGTGAATCACTACTGCAGATCAAACAGGGCCAAGAAACAATAATAATTCTTAATTCAAAGTGCCGTATATCCTAGATTATGGAATAAACCCCAAATTGGACTATACGTTATCGGATCCTTGTTTTGATATCAGAATAAAAGAGAGGTTGCATTCATAATCGCTTTTTCAAAATGATGTCAAAAGGGTCGTCACCATTTCGGGGTTTGAGCTTTAATGTGAGGGTATCCAAACGCTCCCTATCCCCTTTACCGGTAAGAAATTCACAAAGTCCTTGCGACACTCCATTTACTTCCAAAATTTCATCCCCATAATGGATTTTATCCTTTAGTGACTCATCCCAAACAAATCCAATGACAGGTTTACCACTATCAACCGTAGCCGTAAAACCAAAATCAGGCTTGGAACTCCTGTACACCTCAGTATAGGGCTGAAAATAAAATCTTTGTCTCCTATAGTCCAATGTCATTGAACCGTAGACCAGTAGTTCTGCACCAATCTTGGAATCGGTATCATTGGTAGTAATACTGGGCACATCGGTCAAGGTAAAGTTTCCCAATTGGAATGTGGGCAGGATCATCCGAAAATGTTCCTCTTGAGATCCCTTACCAAAAAGCCCTACCGAGCCTGCTCCTACACTGCTTCCAACTACCTCAAACACTTTCTTATCTTTCAGGATATTGTAGTTGGTCTTAGCGGGGGCATATAGTTTATCCATTCCTGTATCCACAAGTACCCGCTCTTGGGCATTTTCGGTTCCCTGCAGATCGATCCAGACATAAGGACTGTTTTGAGAGCCCATCAGTTCCATCGGTATGGAAATGGCGTTGGACAATGCCAATCCATCTATCTTGTTACTTAACCTTATTACTTTTCTTCTCCTGTCCAATTGGATGACCGATTTACGGAGCATATTGCTTCCGATAATCCCATCAATTCCATAACATTTAAATACGGGGTCATTGCTAAAATCAAATACCAATGATGGCGTATTCAGGAATTCGACATTCCCCATTTTCAAACCTTGTAATGAAACCACCTTTAGGAACTTCCTGTTACCACTGGCATCCATCACTCCTATCGAGCCTGCCACTTTTGGATTCAATTTATGATACAGGTCTTTAGACAGCATGTTGGGCGCGCCTGTATCGAGAATGAATGAATATTCCTGTCCCGCAATGGTCACGGGCACCAATAACTTTCCCTTGGTGATGTCAAATTCGATTTCCTCAAAATAGTTACTAGGTCTTACCCTACCTCTATCCAAGCTTACACCTTGTGCCCACATAAACGGGGGAAGGAAAATCCGAAACAACAGAAAAACAATAGCTCTTCCCATACCTTGGTTTCAAAATCATGACACTTCGCCAATTTCGTCAAATAGGTTCAATTCGGAGGACAACATCAAGATTTATTTTTGCTCGACGTTTCCAGATAGCTGATGCCCATAGCATGTTGTAGTTCAAAAAAGGGTGGGCTATAGCGTATCATCCAAGGGCTAATTCAAAAAATCAATCAATGAGAACAAAATTTAATGGATAAACTATAAGTTCCTTACTGAAAGAGGATGTATATGCCTGCCCATCCCTTATAAATCCATTACAAAACAAGCACATTCTTCAAGAGTGTTGGTAAACAATTATAATACGTAACATCTTATTTTATCTTTTGTAACATCACCCCTAATAAAGATGGTTCAATCCCATATAAATCCTTTGAATTTTATAGTTTCAGGCGCAAAGGACATCATTCAGCAAGGGATAACATGCTAAAGCAAAAAAATTGGGGATTACACTCTAGCGAAATAAGCTGTCTTTTCCGTAAACCATGAATTACCACCCATGATTGTAATACAGGATAAGATGGGTGTATTGCAAAAGCCCACTGAAAAATCAGTGGGCCCTTTATCAAAACCTTCTATTCTCGAAAAGGTACTTGTAGTTTGGAAAAGTATCACCATTCATGACACAGCGTTCAAATTCTTACCCTTATGCATAGCAAAAAGCTCAAACGGTTAAAGCTCTACTTAAAAAAAGCCTTTTGATTGCAAGACGTCTTCTATGGCGACCGTAATCTCCATGGTAGGATAGGGTCTGATATTCCCCAAGACCACGATTAAGACCTCATCATCCAAATACCGATGGATGTTACAGATATAACCGTACATGGAACCTCCATGTCGGACAAGCTTACCTTGGCTCTCCTTTCCCTCATTTCGATCATATGGCTTTACCTTAAAACCATATCCATAGCCCCCAAAGGTATCTGGGGCCCCATCGAATAGTTGTTGTTTGCTATTCGCGTCTACCAAGACATTTGAATATAGTGCTCTATCCCATTTGAATAAGTCCTTCACCGTGGAATACATATCACCGCCACCTTTGGCATAGGCCATATAATTTTCATCCGCCCTGATAAACTTTCCTGACACCATATCATGCCCCAATGCTTTGTTCATTGATTTTGAACCAGTTCGTTCCACCCCGGTGTGGCTCATATGAAGAGGTTTGAAAATATGCTTTTCCAAATAGTCCTTATACGGTGTTTTGGTGACCCTTTCCAATACCAAGGCCGCCAGTTGGTAATTGAGGTTGGAATATTCGAATCGCGTTCCCGGAGTAAAGGAAAGCGGAACAGAATTGTACAACGCAATAAGTTCTTGACTTGAAATATCCCGATGTTCCAGCTCCGTAATCCGATTGAGGTGGACAGGCAGGCCCGATGAGTTCTTCATCAAAAAATGCAATGTCAATTTTCCAAGTTCCTGATTCAGTTCAGGAAGGTAGGCAGAAAGCGGCTTATGCACCTCCAACAATCCGTCCTCACAAGCCTGCATTACCGCAATGGCCGTAAATGACTTTGTTGCAGATCCTATCAAAAACTTAGTATCCACTTTATTTGATACCCCTTGTTCCCAGTCGGCCATTCCGAAAGCATTCTCATACAATACCTTTCCTTTCTTGGCTACCAATACGGTTCCACTAAACTGGTTCTTTGCACTATATCCTTCCAAAATATCATCCAGTTGCTTTTTAAGCATATCCTGTCCCTGGACTGGACCGCAAAGTGATAGGATAACAAACCATACAAAAAATCTTAGCATATGTTCCATCGTCCTATTGTATTGCATTTCCATCGACATCATACAAAACGACTCCCGATCGCTGTCCCTTTGCATCGTACGTATATTTGATATAGGCAGCACCATTGTCCTTTCTGTTGACGAGATGTTCATTTCGGTCCAGATAACTGATCTGTTCAAGAACATCATTCCCATTATAGCTATACCTTACTTTATGATAACCCCGTGTCCGGTGTTCAATTGGAGTACCGTCCCTATCATAATAGGATAAGGATTCCCTATGATTGCCCGAAGCATCCCATTGGATCTTCAACATATGATAACCTGCACTGGTATGGCGGGAAGCGTTGCCTTTCTCATCATAAAACCTTCGCTCCACGATGTTGCCAAATTGGTCAAAACTGGTCCTACTTTTACAGATACCATAGTTATTGTGCATGAGCTTATTGTTCTCATCCCTATGTTCCAAGGTAACTTCATAACCATATTCATTAAACTCTTGGATACCAATCGCCACATTGGGTCCGTTTCCCTTTTCCAAGGTAGCGCCGTTATCCAATACCTCCCATTTTATAAAATTCCCATCCGCATTGGTTGTGATACGGTCTTGGGAAGCTCCTGAGCTGTTTTCCACAAGATTCCCATCATCATCAATATTTTGCATAAGGGCTATATGGCCAAGAGGATTGAAGTACAGCCTTAACCTGAAAAACTCAAAGCCCGGGCGAATGGCAACAGATTCCCCTTTGGTATTAAAGCGGTCCTCGATAATACTGCCATCCGACAGATAGGTCCACTGATAGGTAGCAATCCCCCAATCATTTTCCACTTGTTGGTCTTTATCATCAATAAACGCCAAGGATTTCCGATACCCCTTATCATCCAAGGAATAGACAAACTCCCTACAGTCACCCAGTACATTGACCTGTTCCCCATGGGTACCAAAAAAGGTTATGGTCTCTTTGTCAGACCCATAGCTAAACTCCATACGATGTGCCAAAGTGAATAGATTAGCCGTATGATTTGGGTTTCTTGGATTTTGGCCATTGTAAAAAGCTACCGAAACCAATCGATGCAATCCATCATATGTAAAGCGGTAATGATTGCGTTGGAGTGCATCTTCCTTTGTCAATGGAATGCTCCCTTTTATATAGGTCAAGGGCGTTTCTACAAAAGCGATTGTGGAATAATAATAAACGGTCGGGGCAAATGCGGCCTCCTTTGTCATTCCTTTGGAATTACAAGATAATAGTAGGCCCATTATGCTCATTAAAAAAAATCTCTTCATGTAACTTCAATTTTATGATTGAGCACACGAAATTCGTAACAAAACAATAGCTATTTCACTTTGAGACCCCCAAACAAGAGCCAATTCAAGAATTGCTACCGGTTTGTGAGGTTAAGAACTGGTTCGGGGTCATCCCCGTTGCCTTTTTAAAAGCTCTAAAAAAACCTGATTTGGATGTGAAACCTGCCAAATTACCTATGGCTTCCAGGGTGAAAGACCTGTTGGCAGTATCCAACATCAATTGTTTTGCCTCCTCTACCCGGTAGCCATTTACAAAATCCACAAAACTACAATCGAGTTTAGCATTGATGGACTGTGATAGGTATTTTGGATTGGTACCGATCATTGCGGATAGTTCCGTTAAACCAAGACTTTGCTTTTTATATAGCAGCTCATCCTCAATTTTCCGTTTAGCCTTATCAACAATGGCACCATAGGCAGACACGGGCAAAGCGCTCCCGGAATATTTGGCCGATGGAAATAAGGTGCTTCCCGTATTGACCATCAGGGCCAAAATGGAGATAAGCAATATTAAGAAAGATAAAAAGCCAATATCCACCGGCCATTCGACCATGGAATAACCAGATATGTTATGAACGATGCTATAGATGGGGTTGGAAAACTGATTGAACAAGAAATAAACGATAATAATTAGGGATAAGAGGTTCAACAACCGAAGGGATGGCCTATCCGAGGTGCCTTTTCGGAACTTATAAAATTGGATTCCAATCACACTCAAAAAAGCCAAAGGAATCAAGGTGGATTTGAGTAAACTTATGGGGTTTCTCCAATAATTGTAGGGTCCCGGTCTCTTATCCTGATAGAACAGCTCGAGCATTTGTATTTTTTCCTGGGATGGAATGGTCACCGCGTAAAGGAACACATAAAGGGCATATAACCCAAAACCATATAAAAGAAGAAGATACCAACGCTTGTATCTTGGATTGGGATGTGTAATCGAGCTAAAGAAGAGTAACAACAAAGGGTATACCAATAGGTTGTGGAGGCGCCCAGGAAGATAAATCCAAGGCACATCCAACATAGTTCCACTTAGAAAAAAAACTTTATACAACAATTCAAGTCCCAAAACGATAAGGCACCCGTAAAGGTATAGGTAGCCATCATTTTGGAATCGTTTTTGAAAAAGGAAAAACAGAGCCAAAAAAATGGCCAACAATCCAAAACCAGAACCAAAGATGGTAATCAAATCCATAAAAGCGCAATTGACCCAGTCTCTTCAACAGATATAAAAGAATGAACGGTCATTTCTTCAACTGATTCTTACTACGGGGAGTGTTTGAAGTTAGCAACTGACCGATCAACAATGTTTCATTTGGTTAAATATAGTTGTTATCCTCGAAACATGTTTTAGATTCAATTTTTTCCAATGCAATCGCAACAAACCTGTTATTAGAATCGATGCCCGGGCAAACATTCCTTTTTTATTGCATTTGATTCCTCGCATCATCCAGCTTTACTCCTTTTATAAGAGCTAACGAAAGTTCCTTTGCTTTTTCGGCATCAATTGCTATATCCGGATCAACACCTTTCCCTTCAATCCTACCCATACGCGTAGCGTAATAATCGGCAATGGGGAGAGACAATTGAAGACCATGTGGCAAGTCGAACATTTTCTGAGAGAGCATTTCTCCAGCAGTGGTCTGACCTATTATGGTGACATTTTTCAAATGTGCCAGGGCATCCACTGTAAATTCAGCAGCACTGGCCGTTCTGTTGCTTATCAAAACATAAACAGGGCCTTGGAACTGAGGAGACATTGGTTTGATTTGTACTCGGGTCAGTGGCTTGTCCTGCACATCTTTCCAGAAAGACCTAATGGACCAACCCTCCCAAGACGGTAAGTCCTTAACATCCTCAACAGTGGGATCTTCGGCATGGTTATTCCACCATTTTTGGGAAACAAACATTCCAATATCAATGGTATCGGAGGTCAAATGTCCCATCAATGGAATTCCGGCAAATGTACCCCCTTCATTGTTCCGAAGATCTATAATCAAGGTATCCGTCCTTTTTTTGGCAATCTTCCGATACGCGTCAAACACCTGTTCTTGTGTGTCCACGCCCATCATGGTGTTCACGGTAAGCATTGCCGTATTGTTCATCCATTCCAAGTTGACACCTTTTCCACCCACTCTTAAGGAATCGATATAATTGGCCATTTCCTCTGCCGGTTGTTGCATTATTGCCAACCTAACATGGGAAAAAGGCCCTTCCGCCCAAAGCTGATTGTACCCCTCGATAAACTCTTCTTTTGTTTTTGAGGTCAAGGCAAGTTCCTTGGCCTTACCTTCCAATCCAATATACTCATTGGAACCAAGTTGTTCGGGGTTATAGTGATACGTTGACATCAAACTGGATATACTATCTGCAACGATCATTAATTCGACATTGATTTCCTCCATTTTTTGAGTTGAAGGTTTCTTTTTACATGCAGATACGATGACTAGCAAAAATATAATACTGATTTTTTTCATGTTGACTTTGATTATTTGATTTGATGAATGAAAGCATTTGGCGATTTTGCCGCTTATTTAGTTTATTATTACTTGTTTAATGGGTTGTACAAACACTACTTTTCCCCAACCATTAATGTATTGCTTTTGTTGAATTTTTTGGATTGGACAACCCTCCCTTGTTCGTCCCTAACATAGTTGATTTTATGAACCCCCGTACCTTTATATTCCGCGGGATTTCCATCCTTATCAAAATAAGTCTCCGATAACAAATATCGCCCATCTTCAAACCACTCCCATGTACGCCTAGCATAGTTATTGTTTGCATTCATTGACTTCCCATCTCCGTCCCGAAACTCCAACAGTACCCTATTTCCGAAGGATCTACCTCAAAATGCCGTATCTGGGCTCCAGACCAAAATGAATCCCATTTGTGCGGCGATACCCCCAGTGGCAGAAAAAGCAATCCCAATGCCACAAAGTGCACTGATTACAGCTGAAACACTATACACCTTTTCCACATTTCTGTGAAGCTTGACTCTTTTTGTGCGCAGCCGTTTGCTAAACTGTGTCCATCCCACAAGTAATGAGATTCCACCAAAAACGATATGGCCGTAAAACTCAATGTTCCAAAGGCCGTCCAACAATAATTCCAGCGATTTCGTAGCCAGCAAACCGACCTTTTGGCCCCAAGGAAATACTTGATAGGATATAGGCTCACCACGATACATAAAAAGCCAAAAATGCCCCATAATCCCTTTCGTATGATAGCTCTAAGATCCAATGTTAATCTCCTTACGGTTTTGATCAAAATACTGCCTTCCTGACATACTGCCATCCTCGGTATGCTCAAATTTCATTTGGGCAAAAAGGTTCTCGTTGTTCACCATGAAACATATGGTTACATAAACCCTTTTCATGAGATAATGGTGTTGTGTACTTTTCATGGATTATCAATTCTAAATGAACTATTGTCTATGATTTTCTTAAAATATTCAGTAGAAGCTGGCTCAAATATCATGGTATCTGTTTTTTGGTCAATATATCCCAAGGAGACCAAGCCGACCAATTGGCCCTGATCATCAAAAACGGGACCTCCACTGCAACCATTGTAGGTCCCCTTTGGCACATCCAGACTTAAATTTCCGGCTTCCGTATATCCCTTAAAACTTCCTTCGACTTTCATCGGATGGTTGCTTCCATAGGGATATCCCATAAAATAAAGCCGTTCCCTTACTTTTAATACGTTGGTTCTTATCTCAAAAAGATGGATTCCGCTTGGAACTTCTGAATGGGTACCAAAGACCAACCAATCTCCATTGGGCGGCATGGCCAAGGGCTCTGTACCATCTTCGTTAATAAGCTTACCCGCCGAAATCCTAATTTCCGGATCAGTTTTTGACACAAAGGACCATGACTCCAAATCATTTCCAAAACTTATGGTTTTCATGGCATCGGTCTTGGCAAAGAACAACACGTGTTTTGCAGTACACGCATATATTTGATTTTTATACTTTAATAAAAATCCACTTCCTGCATGACCGTTGTCAAACTTGGGGGACTTAAATCGGACATCACACACAAGCACTGAATCCTGCTGGGCCATAGCCCACTTGGACACTAGTAGGTACAATAAAATAGCTACGATTGTTCTTTTCATAAATTTTGGTTTTGATGGTCTCGCATAAAAGGGATATCATGTCCCCCATTACGCCCATTAGAGCGAAAGCGACAATTGGGATCCAATAGCTCAAAAACCTCATGGGTATCGTAAGGCTTCATGCTCAATTTCCATCGGATACCCCAAGCGTCCGGATGGATTGATTTTGCTCTACCTATCCAAAGACCCCCATCAACTCTCGTTTTCCCTGCGTTAGCACCAATCACAATACCGCTCCGCTTCATGTTGATGGGGTCCATGGCTGTAGTAAAAAAATCGTGCCCCCGCTGTGAGCAACTCAAAACGTTGAACCAAAATAAACATTGATGTAAACGTACCCTATACATTTGATATTCAAATAAACCATAGCGACCAGTATCAGTTTAGGCCACTATCTGTGGATTGATGGGAACAAAGCTAGCTGCAAACCAGATTGAAGTCGACCTGATTTCTGAAACTACTGAAATCCGAACCTTCTTTAACGATAATTAACACCCTACCCAGCACGTACAACCCATTCATCCATGAAAATCCCAAGTTAACCCCGTAACAATGAAGGGTCCAAATCGATTTCAGAGTTTGGTTTGTAGCACTAGAGGATACTGTTCCATAGGGTAAATCACAACAAATAAGGACAAAATGCAACGTTGTCAACCAAAGCAAGAAAAAAACCCTTCATCCAAATTTGGATGAAGGGCTCTTGATTCACTAACACTTGAATCAGTTACTTCCAACACGATTGGGAAAAACCAACAATAAGTTCAAAAACTTTAATTAGTTCTGGTCTGATGGTGACAAGTTCGGGTTGGCATCCAACTCCGCTTGTGGGATCTTGAAGATCCAGTCATCGTTCACCGAAGGACGTTCCACTTGGTATGCCTCTTGGTAAAGTACGGCCGAAGCTCCGGAACCTCCGTCTGCAGCGTGGTCGATTCCTTCATCCCATCGGATTTTATCGGTATAACCGAAACCTTCGCCCCACAATTCCAATCTTCTCTGGAACTTGATGTGATCCATCATGGACTCTTGGGTGTTGTAGATGGTTACGTCGTAAGCGCTGTCACGCTCTTCGCCCAATGGCCTCAAAGCTTCCTGTGCACCTGGAATGTCGTTCAGCATGGCCTTGGCCTCTGCCTCGATCAAGTACATCTCGGAAGCACGCATGTAGATTATATCATCAGGATCGGTCGAACCGGGATTGGCATTTTTCAACTTAAAGTGCATATACGGATGCTGGTTAAAGGCATTATTGATACCGTAAGTTGCATTGATCTCAGCTCTTTTTGCAAAATAGCCCTCTAGGTCATTCGCATAATTGGGGTCCCTTGGCAGACCGGTATTGGGATCAAGCCCTCCTTGGTTGTTGGCCGCGGAACTGTTGGTGTTCGGCGCATCTGAAAGGAATACATCCTTTCTGTAATCCGTTTCAGGGATGGCATCCACCAATCTTCTATCGGCAATTTTTGGGTTGTTCCTGATCTGGCTACCGTTGAAGGTATTTGTGGTCAAGTAAAAATATGATCTAAAATAAGTGGTCTCTGCTGTAATCACATTGCTACCCCAGATGACCTCGGAAAGATTGTTGGAGTTGAAACCGGACTTCCAATCGTCCTCCCCCATCAAAGGATAGTTCTGGCGGGCCATCACGGCGGCATCGGCGGCTGTTTGCCAGTCACCTTTTGAAAGTGCGGTACGGGCCAAAAGACCGTAGGCCACATCGATGTTCAATTGGGACTTGGTCTCAGGTCCACCGCTTGGTCTTCCCGAACCTTCTTCAAAGCGCTCTATGGCAGCAGCTAGATCTGCCTCGATCTGGTCATAGATCTCCTGAACCGTGGATCTTGGCTCACTGGTAAAAGGGGATTCCGAAGAGAACAGCAATGGCACCCCTGGGTCGCTTGCCGGATTCCCGATCAAATATCCTTTGGCGTAGTGCTGCACCAAAGAAAGGTAGGCGTAGGCCCTATAGGTGTAGGCCTGTCCCAAAATCTCGTTCAACTGTGGTGACTCCACCAAGGTTCCGTCGGTTCCCCTATTGATCAATAGGTTGGCCCCCAAGATGATGTTGTACCTGTGGTACCACAACAACTCGCAGGTGAATGACGTCTGATCCGTATGGGAGTTCCACTGCATCTCCGTTCTCCAACCCAAGTTATTGGCATTGGCGGAGTGGATCAAACCTCCGGAAAGGTTATCGCCCAGTGGCACCCAGTAGTGATTGTTAGCCCTTGAATCATCACCCCCAGGGAATATGGTCTGTGATTGTGAGAACAGTCCACGGTGCAGCCCGTTCAATATCAGCTGCATGTTATCCTCATTGGCCAATGCATCAGCGGCCGAAATGGCGTCCGTGGGCGTTGTTTCCAAAAAGTCGTCGTCGCATGAAGTTATGGCGATCCCTAGGAAAGCCAGTAACATTAGGTTTATTTTTCTTAACATCATTTGAATTTTTTAAAAAGTTACGTTCAGCCCCATTGAGATGATACGGGCAGGGTTAAAGTCATTGCTATTACCATCACCTGCTAGGTTGAACTGTGGGTTGAGTCCTTTTCGCTCACTCTTGGTATATAGGTTTTCACCGGTAAGGGAAATCCTTAACTGGTCAAGGCCAAGTTGGTTGGCGATCTTGCTGTCAAAGGTATAGCCCAAGTTCACGTTGCGCAGTGCCCAGAATGAGGCATCCGTCAGGAAACGTTCGGATTGTCTTCTCACCAAGTTAGGGTTACCGTTTTCCATTCGTGGAACATCGGTGATGTCACCAGGTTGTCTCCATGCCCTCAAAATATCAGGGTGCAAGGAGCTACCATAATTACCGCTGTGCATCATGGCAGCGTATCCATTGTCCAACACGCTACCGCCGATACCGTAGTTGATCAAGAAATCAAATGAAAATCCTTTGTAGCTGATGCTGTTGGCAATAGATCCCAATAGGTCAGGGATGGAGCTGTCACCTGTATAGGCACGCTCGGTATCCTGCCAGTCGCTGGTCGTGGCAATGTCACCATTGGCATCCAACACGGGAACACTGTTTCCGTTCTCGTCCAATTCGTACTGTAGGAACAACTGGTCCCCAGTTTCTGGATCAACCCCTGCGGTTCGCAATAAGTAGAAATCAAACCTTGAACGTCCCACATCCCATCGTTGTTCATCTTCCACAAATGGAGAAGGTAAGCTGGTAATCTCGTTCTTGAAGGTCGAGGCCTGCAAGGTCACGTTCCATCTAAAATCGGACCTGTCGAACAGGTTGGCCGTCAAAGCCATTTCCCAACCGGAGTTGTACATATCCCCGACGTTCACGGGAACCTCGTTCAGACCATTACTAGGAGCAATGGGCAGATTGTACAAAAGATCGGAGGAATTTCTTTTGTAGTATTCCACGGAACCGTCCAAAAAGTTGTTAAACAAGGTGAACTCCAAAGCAACATCAAAGTTTTCGATGGTCTCCCACTGTAAGTTGGGGTTGCCTATATCTGTATAAATGATAGCAGGGTCCCCCGCGTTGGCCGTAATCGAAAATCTTGGCTGTGAAAGAAAGAAATCCAATAGATCATCGTTACCTACCTCACCATAGGAAGCCCTTAATTTCAATTGGTTGATTACTTCGGAATCCTGCAGAAAGTTTTCTTGGTCAATCCTCCAAGATCCACCAACGGAATAGAAGGTACCCCATCGGGTATCTGCATCGAATACGGAAGAACCATCACGACGAACGGAACCACTGATATAGTATTTGTTCTTGTAATTGTAGTTGACCCTGGAGAAGTATCCCTCGATACTTTTTCGCGTTGAAGACCCTCCAAGTGCTACAATACTGGAAAAATTATCGAACTCATAGATGCCACTGGCTGCCTGTAAAATAGACATGCCGTTGTTTGAAGAGAAGGTCCTGTCAAAACTTTCGTGTCCTGCGGTAATGTCTAGGTTGTGGTCACCGAAGCTCTTGTTATAGGTAAGGATTTGGTTAAAGTTCTCCACCTGCCTTCTGCTTCTCACTTCCCTGTATCGGCCATCAGGCTGGGCATCCCCGATCAATGCATTTTCATACTCCTTTGCCAGGCCCTCATTGATATCCCTGCCATAGTTCAAACGCAGGCTCAGACCATCAAGGATCTCTTGCTCGGCAAAGAACCGGAAGCCATAGGTATTGTCCCTATTTCGCATATCATTGAGCAAAAGCTCCTGAAGGGCATGACGTCCCTGACTGATGGGCCTGGATCCAATGTTATATTCCGGAAATCCTTCTCCACTGTCGAACACGCGATTGCCATTGGCGTCTCTTACGATATTACCCTGAAGATCGTTGACGTAAACAGGATATATGGAACCTATGTTCTTGGCAAAACCAAAAGGATTTGCAATACTGTTCTGGCCGGCAGATCGAGGCGCAACAGCTTCGGTAATTGCCAAGTTGGCACTACCACCGATGGTCAATTTATCGTTTACGTCGAACTCCGCGTTCAGACGGGTGGTCAAACGATCAAAACCTGAAGTGACCACATAACTTTCCTCGTCCAAGTAAGAAGCGGAGAAGAATACCTTGTGATCGTCGCCACCACCTGAAACGTTCACGTTATAGTTTTGGCGCACACCTGTCCGGGAAAGTACATCGTACCAATTAAGGCTATTGTATATCACATTGGCATTCGGGTTCAATTGACCGTCCGTACCCACAATCTGGTCATTGGGCACATTGAACGGGTTGTATCCCAAAGCATTGTAAATGTTTGCCGATGCAAAAGCGGGATCTCCGCCTCCGGCACTGGAATTCTTCAAAGCCTCCCACATGGTCTCGTAATAATCGCCGGGGGAAAGTTCCGGATAAAAGGGAATGGACGTGTCCACCAATCCGTACTGCATGGAAGCATTTACTTGGATTCCCCCTTTTCTACCGCTCTTCGTGGTAATGATCACCACACCGTTCGCCGCACGGGAACCGTACAGGGAGGTAGAAGCGGCGTCCTTTAGGATGGTGAATGACTCGATATCCTCCTGGTTGATGGTGTTCAGTTCACCCTCGTACTGTACCCCGTCCACGATGTACAAGGGATCGGTATCACCATTGAGGGTTCCAACACCGCGGATAACAATGCCCGGGGAAGTCCCTGGACCTTGTGCCGAAGTGAACTGTACCCCTGTGGCACGCCCTTCGATGGCCGCTACCGGGGAGGTCACGTTCCTAATGGAAAGCTCCTCTGCTCCAACAACACTTGCGGAACCGGTAAAGGCTTCCTTGGTACTGGTACCATAAGCGGTAACAATGACCTCTTCCAGCGCCTGGGCGTCTTCTTCCATTTGTACATTGATTGTGTTGGAAGCCCCTACCGTTCTTTCGACGGTTCGCTGCCCTAAATAACTGAAGCGCAGTACATCACCCGTACTTACCGCAATGGAATAGTTACCGTCAAAATCGGTCTGTGTACCCGTGGTGGTCCCTACAACAACCACGGAAACCCCTGGCAGGGGCTGATTCGAGGTATCGGTCACTTGACCAGACACCGTTTTTTCCTGTGCTTGCAACCCTAGGCATAAGAAGAATGCCGCGATGGCCACATAGCATCGAATTCTGAATTTCATAAATCTCATTTTTGTTAACAATAATTTTGAATTAGTTTAATTGAGAAGGGAGGGCCAGGGAAATCATCTATGGTGACTAATCAAAAAATCATTCAATAAATGAGAACAGTGCTTTATGGATTTAACTTGTTCCTTTATAAAATGTGATGTATTCCCAGCCCAGCCCTTTTGCAATTGTGGGATCAAAAAAAAGGCATTGAAAAAGGACTTTGGTAAAACTTTATAAGATGTAACGCAACATTTGACAGATTGTAACATGGTTGATAAAACCCCAGTATTTAAGGTACTAGCACGATAATCAGCAATAAAAATCACGCCCATGACCCCTAATCAAAAGAACAATTGGGGAAAGCAGACCGTTCTGGCCACATATCAAGAAAAGGAAGGTGTAACTATTGTATGAGGAAATTATAATTTCATGAACTGTGAACGACGAATTGGATTTCGATTCCATACATGGACAAAGTCTATAAAGTGAAAATCGGGATGGGTTTACATCCTTTCTGGGCATATCGGGCTATTTCCTTTCGACCAACAACTCATTTCGAAATTCTGTTGGGGACAACCCCTCGAATTTTTTGAATGTGCGATAAAAGGAGACTCTATTATTAAAGCCACATTGGAAGGCCACATCCTCAATACCATGGTCACTGTCAGTATCCGATAACATTTTTTTTGCCTCCTCCACGCGATACCGGTTGATGAACTCATAAAAATTCTGATGGCAATAATCATTGATCAATTGTGAAGCATGGTGTCTTGATATATCGATCATCTGTGCAATATCATCTAGCTGGAGATCAGCATTTAGGTAAGGTTTATTGTTTTCCATTAAGGCAATGAGCTGTACTTGGAGTTCCTGCGCAAAATTGGTAGGCAAGCCTGAAGTTTTGGATTCAGTTCCATTCGCCGGTGAACACAATACAACATTGTTTACTCCACCTGATATGGCCAGACTGAAGTAAGCCCATATGACAAGGAATGGAGTTATGGCAACAAGCAAGCATAGATGGACTACCATATGCTGTTCCGTTGCAAAGAACAACCATAGCTCGGCAATCATTTGGGCGCTCACAAAAAGTACAAACCCCAGGTTCAGCCTTTTGACCCACTGAAAAAGAGGTGTACCAATATTCGTGTTTCGTAACCATCGCCATTGTCCGAAAAAAGCATAACCTAACAGGAGCAGAAATATTGGGATCCTAACACCTTTAGATAGAACCTCCATAAAAATAAGACCATAAGTAAGCTCCATCCCGGAGCTATAGTGACCTATAGCTTGCGCAACAGCTACCACAAGAACCAAAAGGACCGGCACCAAATGAACCCAGTCGGAACGCTTTACCTTCTGCCATGTGATGAGATGTCTCATATAAAAATAAAACAAGGGGCCATAAAGGGCGACGGGGACCAACTCATATGGGAACAAAACAGTATTCGAAGAATGTACTAACGAAATCAGCCCAAAACCCAACAGTATTAAGAAAACTGCAAAAATTTTATTGGCATAGGGAATACCATGCTTCCGAAGGAAGAAGAGGCCAAGGGCCAATAATCCAAGCTGAAGTGAAATTACATAGATAAAAATTTGCCAGGCGTTCATTTCTGCGAGTTGTTCTAAAAATTTCTTAATATCCCACCAAACATGCAACCAACCTGATATATGCAGCGCTTAGGACCGAAGCCTAATCGCCCAATCCCCTTGTCCTCCACTTGATCAACAGCCATCCCGATTGCTAAAAAGCATCGGGATAGCTGCCAAAGCACTGGAAAAAATCCCAAAATCGCAGATAACGATTACGATCTACAAGAAATCATCATGTAATCGACCACCCCGATTTGTGCTTATAACCAAAGGTTGTTGACAATGAAAAAGTACATAACTGATTGTTTTTTGATTGATGAATGATGATTATTGATTACTTATACTTACTTACGGTTCATGTCCATTTTCGTACCCTTCCAATCTAGGTACAAAAGCGCTACCTGACCCGAATCCAACCTTTTATAATGTAGGTCGACCCCTTCTATGGTTGATGCCAAAACACCTTCGGATTTTGGGAACAGCTTAGCTTTGAATTCAAAAAAGCTCTTTATTCTTCGACCCATTTGCATAGTGAATTGATTATCTTCCCAGCTAAGTTTCACCTTTCTGTCATGGACATCATATGTGCCGGAAAGTTGTTCTGCAATAGCGGTATCCATAACAGCCAATTGACGGGAGCCCACATAGGCGGTTGCTGCATTTAACCAAGGATCTTCACCGTTAAGGTAGTCCCCAATAGTAAACGTCACTTCCACATGAGGCTCCAATGTGGAGCGCTTGTCGATCTCCCAACTGGTTGGCCAGAAAATACTTGTCAATGAAACCTTGATCTTGGAATTGGGCATTTGCACTACGCGAACATCCCCTACAGTATTTGGTCCTTCCCCTGTTGGTTCCCCTATAACGACCGCTTGGGTGTTCAAGGTCAGTAAAGAGACAAGTTCCAATAAGGTCCCTTTAGTGGCTTTGCTTGTAAGGATCACCAAGTTGCCATCCTGGTTGATTTGCTCAGAGTCGCGCAAAAGGTCGGTAAGGGGCTTTAGTTTGAACCCGTTTCCTCCACCGCCATATCGGACATCCAATATGATCTTTTTTGCCTTTCCAGTGCTAATCCCGTCAGCCACAAGACCCACAAACTTTTTAAACGAAGGCCCTTCTTCATTATTGGAAATCTGCTGCAATTGGACATACATGGTTTCACTATTGGGAATATACTCCAGCCAATAATTTTCATTCGCGTGATTCTTCTGATTCAACTGAAAATGACCATCATTGGGCAGCTTTCTATCCAGACTGGTGTATTCAGACAATGGGCCTGCTTCCAGGAGAATCTCCCTATCTCCAGCTATTTGTAGCTGCACAGCTGTATCAGCCCCTTCCAGACCGCTACTTCTCAGCATATCCGGGACAATCCCATATACCGCAAACAAACGTTCCTGATAATGGACATTGTCAGCGTTGAGGTATGGCTTCATCATGTCATAGACCTCCCCCATCGACCTACCATCCATACCCAACACACGCTGACCAACGAGGGCTTTATCCTTGGCATCACAGATATACCAGCCATCTTCAAAAGAATAAAGGGATATTGGTAAAATCGTCGTTTCCAAAACCTCTTGAAAAGGTAAAATGCTGCACCCTTCATCTCCCAAGGCTCCCATGGCCTTTTGAATGCGAAATACGATTTCTTTTGGGGATAGGGTTGGTACATCCGCCCGTAGGTCCGAAAGCTCCTGTAAAAAAAGCCCAGACCCTTGGTGGGATTCAAAATCCGGAAATATTTTGGAAACACTATGCTCCAAAAACTCCAAATCTTCCAACCAAGCTTTTCTATCTACTGGAATAGTCTGTTGACCCCAACATATACTTATGGGGATTATAAAACATATGGTTACGAATTGTATAATTGTTTTGTTCATGACAGTTAGGTCTAACATATTTTCACATTGCCCTTGTTAGGGTTATTTATGGGTAAAACTATAGATTCAAGGGTGTTAAATCGTCCTATTGTATGCATCTGCACAAATCAGAACCTCATTTTAACGATGTTTAACACCCTTAAAAACCAAAAATCCACAAGTAGGGCTTTAAAGTCAACTATTGCCATTAATGCTTGTATGTATCAATGGGCATGGATTACTTTGGCCAAACCGGATAGCGTTTGCTGTACAACAGCTGGATCTCCCTTATAATTCAATCTGCTCGTTCCTGATGCATCGACATGTAAAGTACCATTCACCGTAATATACGTTTCACTTAATCCTTGAAGTTCTATTTCTAAGTTGTCCACTTGAAGGTCATAATCCTTGAGATCGCTACTGGTATCTAGCTTTGCTTGAAGTGTATCCACCCTTCCATATAAACTCACGTCCGAAGTTCCACGAAGGTTTAGCCGCATAGATTCGACCTCCAATTCACCAAATACATTGCCGGAATCAGAAACGTTCATTTCCAACGATTGGGCCAAGAGCTTGTTTTCAAAAACTACTTCCGAGACCCCAGAAACATTTAAAAGATTGAGGTTTGGGGTGGTGATATAAACGTTCAAAACGATATCGCCCCGGATACCGGTATTTTTCTCCAGATCAAAGCTCAAGATTCCATCCTGTTGCGCCACCACCACTTTGTCCTGCAGATTATCACTGGCTTCGACCACAATTTTTTCTTCTTCCATATCCGAAAACGTAATAAAGACCTTAAAGGCACTGGTCACACTGACCCCGCTAAAATCTGAATATGTATATGCTCTTTCAGAAATTTGTTCCGAAGCTTCCAGGGTTTCGTTATCACATGAGCCCATTCCCAAGACTAACACTGCTACACTCCATACATAAATAACTCTTTTTCTCATTTTGTTTAAATTTTAAAGTGATTCATTAAATTCTCTTTTAGTTCGTAATCGGATTTCCAGTAAAAGTTGATCGGGGACCACTGCTCCTGAACTTTTTGGACTCCTGGCAATACCAGTTCTTCCTTAACATAGACAATGCTATCTTCTTGATACACATGTTCCGTTTGTATAGGTTGCTGAAATGGCCTGCCCATATGCTTTTTTTGATGTTTGTTTATAGACATAGGATTATAGCTGTTTTTGATATCGGTCCCTTCCCAGATTGAACACACCTACTTTTAGGCCAAAGCCAAAAGAGAACCCGTTAAGATCAACCGGACTACCGGGAAGCATGGTAAACCTGCTGGTAAGGCGATATCTTCCGCCTACTTCCAATTGGACATATCTAGAAAAGTTAAAAAGTACATTGATACCTGGTTCGACGATAAAAAAGGTCGGCCAATTTCCGTTGTCACCTGTGTCGGGATTATCCCTTCCAGAAAAATCATCCATCCCGTAACCTACGGTACCTCCACCCAACAGTAGCGGAAAGGATAAACTAAATTTGGAATGCCTAAACAGAATAGGCTCCAAATGTAGACCACCGTAACCTCCATAGATATCAAATTCATTGGTATCCAACCCAAACTCATCCTGCTCTGAATAAAATGCGACACCTACCAGTCCAATCTCCAGTTTCTGATCAGCAACGTATGCTGCCTTCAACCCCATCATATAGGAGTTTTCACTGTCAATTTCCCCGTAATGGGTGGTAAGTCCCAAGTAGACTCCATGTACTACATTATACCGGTCATTGAATTCAATGTAGTCTTTGTCATTTTGTGCGACAAGCCCTTGGCCCAACAACACAAGGATGCTAAAGTAAATTGCTTTTTGATGTTTCATATTGTTTGTTTTTAATGGCTAATTTTGTGGTGCGTCAAACGCACTTCGGATTTTACGTTTTCTCGCTACTCTGTGTCTTATTGTTGATGGTTCATATATTATGACGGAATCAATCTTCCGAAAGAATGACAATGCCTCTATTCCCTTTTATAGATAGCTTGCCGGTTGTGGGAGTACCATAATCCGCATGGATTTCCCGAATCCTTTTCTTTGGGTCCAAAACATGACTCTCTACATGTTCAAAGGTTTTGGGGACTCGGAGCAGACCTTCCTTCAAAATCGAATGGAACGCAAATGAAGTTCCGGAAACATTCAGGTGAATGTCAGATGACTCCTGATCAATGGATATTTGTAATTCAGGGTGACTGACCTGCAGAACTTTTAACTCGGACAATTTCAAGGACAGTTCCACAGCTCCAGACAAGCTACCTATCTGCATTATTGAAAATATAAGACTTGCCTTTAGCGAACCTACAGTACCGACATCCACCCTATCCTTGTCCGATGTAAAAACCATCCTGGACACGTGACCTATATTAACTTCCGTGCCTTGACTTTGTAATTCCAGCTTCTCCACATGGTCCATGTCCATCTTACCGTTGGTAATATTCACAATAGACTGTCCAAGGTCCTTGGTCTTAAGCGTACCATATTCCAAAGTGAACCGAGCTTGTTCCAAGTAATTGTTGACCCAGATATCACCATGACCAACTGCAGCGGTCAACTCCCCGTTCCATCCATCGATGGTCAGGTCTCCAAATTTATTACGGATGTCCAATGCCAAATCTTGGGGAACATACACCTCATAATCTATGGTCAGGTCAACCATATCCATGGAATTCCTATTTCCATGGCTGATGAATTTATCCCAAAACCCCTTTTTCACCGCATCGATAAGTGTGCTTATTTGTACCCCTTCCTTGAGATGTTCCTCCCGGATTTCTACCTGCTCCAGCAGCGTCTGTTGCTCAACTCCTGTCCCACTATCCACCATGATCTTTACCTTGACTACGGTTTCATTCCGCTCCCATCCTTGAATAAGGATATTTCCGTATTGATTTTCCAAAAAGAGCCGTTGTGATTTTGGTATCCTAAATGATGTTTCCCATTGTTTGGAATTCACTTTCTGTCCATGGACCAAATGGCCCAGCAACAGCATGCTGCACACCCATAGATTATAGACTATAGCTTTCATAATTTTTCTTCACTTTAGTGGACCTCTTCATTTGTTGCAAGAAGTTATTAATGAGTTCAATTCGTATTTTCTGGTTTTGGACAATTGCCTGCAACACCTTTTCATTATTGATGTTCTTATATAGCTCCACCTCCAAAGCATCGTATTCTGCATCCAAGGTGTTCAGAAATTTCAAAAAGTCGGCTTTTTCGGTTGTGGACAAGCCCGGATAATGTTCAAGGCGTTCCTTGTAATGGTTAATGGTAGCCGTATAGTGCAGATTTAAGTCGGACAGTTGCCGATTCACGGAAGTCGACACATTGGGCCCATCATCGTGGAGCCCGTAACCCAACATACCTACAGACAAAGCACCGATTCCGAGCAATAGCAAAAAGCCGGCCGCTATTTGATAGCCAGGGTTTCTCCAAAAAGAACCTCTGTTGGCCGACTTATTCCTCAATTCTCCTTCAATGTTGGACCATAACCGTTCTGTATCCAGTCGATGGTCATCGAATGATTTCCTGTGCGCTTTTATATATTTCTCGAATGCATCCATTACATATCTTTTAATAAGTCCAAAAGCTTTTTTTTGGCCCTGTGATATTGTGATTTTGATGTGGAAGGGGATATCGACAAAAACTCCGCTATCTCATCATGGGTATACCCTTCGATCAGATAAAGCACGATAATCTGTTTGTATCCTTTGGGAAGCATTTCCATTCCCTTTTTGATCTTTTGTATATCCATGGTCCCTTCCTGGGGGGCTTCCTCTTTATGTAAGTGAAATTCATGATTCTCAAATGGTGTTGTTTCCACCTTTTGCTTTTTTAAATGATTGACACAATTATTGATTACAATTCGTTTTAACCAATACCCGAAGCTACTGTCGTACTTAAATCTTCCGAGGTTGCCAAAAGCATCCACAAAACTCTCCTGTACCACATCTTCAGCATCCTCCCTGGAATACAACATTCGCATCCCTATATTGAACATAGCTCCCACATATAGGTGATATAGTTTGTATTGAGCTTCACGATTTCCTGATTTACTGCCCTCAATAAGTTCTTTGTGTTTGAAACGGATTTCAGTTTCCAATGCATCTACTATTAATTTATAAACCTCTATCAGGCATCATCACACTCAGTGACAAGCGAAAATCAAAAGGGTTGCATTTCGCACCACTTTTTTTTCGGATTGAAATAAAATCATTGTCCATGGCACAGACTGCTATATGCCCTATGGCGGTTCTGCCTGAACCGGAAGTGAAGAAAAAGGGTATTTGAATCAAATAGGTTCTGATTGGTGTACAATCAAAATTCAGAACCATACTTTAACGTAACTTAACATCCAGCGCTTTTGGCCGACCAAAAAATAGAGAAAACGCCAGGTGCATATGGAGAAGTTGGAATGGAACTGGACCTATTTAAAAAATCATGACAGGAACCATCTACCTCTAGACAGATGTAACATATGAAACGAAGAGGTTATATGTTCCTTTTCCAATGTAATTGGAACTGTCATGGTACCAACTTTAAGTGAATCCCGAAGTTTACTGTAATAAGCTATCCATTTATTTTTGAAAGCATCTGATTGAAAATCGCTTTGCGACTTAAAAACTATTGAATCTCCTTCCAATCCAACATTTTGAAACGGAATTCGATTGACATTTTGTTGTAAGCCTGTAAAGAAATCCTTGAAGCTGGCAGAGGGTTTTCCACGATAAGGCCAATAGTATCGGAAAAGTTACCGTTTTTAATTATTCCAATAAAGTTTCCTTTCTTTATTCTCTCTTTGAATCTATTTTATACGGATGATTTGTAGTTTTCAGTTCTTCTTCCTTATTTGAACAAGCTGTTAATAAAATGATGTATAGAAGTGAAATTATTATTTTATTCATAAGTTTTTAGATTTTTATGACAAACAACTTTTTTGTATTACCATAAAAACGGATAAAAAGTTGCCTTTGAATTAAACAGTTTTCAATTAAGAGGCTTATTTTTTCTTCATCATTTTTTTGACAATGCTGATGGGTATGTCCCCATGCTCCAACACCTTATGATGAAAGGTTTTAAAATCAAAGTCACTGTTTGATTTTGCATCTTGGAGAAATCCCAAAAATACTTTTGCGCCGTACTTATAGGTAATTACTTGTGCTGGCCAACGTTTCATTCTGTTAATTTCCCGTATACCAATATCATCTTGATCTTTAATGTGTTCTCTCCAAAATGCAAGGGCCTTGTCATCGGACCAACCATAGTAGTTTAACGCAACATCAAGACAAATCCTAACGGACCTGATGAGATCCCATTCCCATTTACCGTACTCGTCATATATGGTTTTAAAAATTCCCAATTCCTCACCCAAATATTCCACATACGCACCCCAGCCTTCGACATATCCGGGATACCAAAAAAGTCCTTGTATTCGGGTTCTTTCAATTATGTTATTGACCTCAGATTGATAATGGTGCCCCGGTATGGCCTCATGGGCATAAAACCATCCCAATTGCCTTTTATTGAATGGTTCATCGAAAACATTATAGAAAAAAGTGTTGTTGCTGTAATAAGCAGGAACCTGCACCATATTTTGGTTGCTGCTTCTAGCGATATTAACTTCCGGTATTTGTGACATGTACGGAAAAAGATTCTTTGAGCGTATGCCAACCTCTTCCTTGGTTTTTTCAAATGCTTTTTGAATGTCTTCTGGCTTTTTAAAATAAAAAGCCTTGTCTCCCAAATATTCTTGAAATTGCTCTTCGGACAATCCTGAAGCTATCTGTAACCGTGTCATGTTGGACTTCACCTTTTCTATCTCTTGCAATCCAAAACTGAATAGTTCTTTCGGTTTCACCTCGGCATCCACCCAACGTTTTAAAAGATAGATGTACCAATTTTTTCCATCGGGGACAGTGTAAATACTTTTGGTGTCATCCAAATCAATATCTTTCCAATTTTGTTCCAAACGGATTCTTTCGAGATTTAAACGAGCTTCATAATTGATAATCTCATAATTGATCCATTGATGATCTGTTAGTTTGGAACTATCAATATTTTTGATTTTTTCAAGCATCCCCCGAAAAAAGACCTCTTGTTCTGTTAGATTCTTCTCGTTGGAAACATCTTGGAGCAAATCCACATAATTGATTTGCAAATCAGGTATGTCCAATGTTTCAAAAGCATTCAAAAATTCTTCCTCTATTGTTCTAAAATCCTGCTTCTGTGAGAAAGTCAGTATTGGAAGTATCAAAACAATCCATAAAAAACCAGTCTTCATTATATACATATTAAAAATTTGATAGTCAAAACCATCTACACTCAACACCTTGTATTCTATTGATAATCCATAGTTTCTACATTGGCGTCGCACGTTTCCCTGTAAACTTCCGATGGATTCTGGCCACAGAAATCACCGAGGTACAAAGAACCAGCTATCCGGTTATCCGCTTCAAATAGTTCATAAATTTGAATTAAGATCGTTGAGGCAGTTTGTAGGTACCGTTTTCAATTTCGCCCATTATTTCTTTCAATCTTGAATGGAACTGTTCTGGGGCACCTTTAATTGCTTTGGCAATATCCTTTAAGGAAGCCTTTTTGTCCCCTAAGAAGTAATGGCCAATACCTCTATTAAGTTGAAGAAACCAAGTGTCAGGGCTTTTATTTAAGGCTGTATTACAATAATCCAAGGCATCCTGATAGAATCCGTTTTGAAGCAAGAACTGACTAAATCCGTTGGCTTCATAAGCCGTGACATCCAGATTTTTGGCTTCAGAAATTGTGTTTTCCATTTCTTGCGACTTGTTCAATTTTTGTAACAACTGTATCTTGGTTGAAAGGTTGGTCAAGTTCTTATCGGCGGCAAAACCATTATATCCACCATTGATTGATCTGTTGACCCATTGCAAAGCCTCATCTAGATTGGTGTTATGGTTCAAGCACCACAAGGCTGCATCGTTCCAAGCCTGCCAGTGATAGGTATTTATGCCACGCAATTCGCTTCGTAAACTCTCAACAACAGTCTTGTTCAAATCCACCTCAACCTTAAATGGAATGCGTTTTTCTCCCCATTCCAACCCAACGACCAACGAATTTTCAGTCCTGTTTAAAAATTCAAAATCCAATTGTTCGGAAATACTGCAAGTTTCGGGATTTACGGTTACCTGCAGGCTTATATCGTTCTCCAGATCCAAATAATAACTTCCCCATTGATCATAATTGTGTGCAAATAGCAATGTATAGATATCATTGTCAGGAATGATATGAAATCCATATTTACCTGCTTTTAAAGGTTGTCCCTCTATCAGCACGTCCGTGGAAAACGTAATGGTGGTAGCCATATTAGCTCCTGCACGCCATGGAATGGGCTCTCCCCCTTGAGGTATCACATCCTTCCAAACATTTCTATTTCGCAATGCAGGACTTCCATAATCCAATGTAATCTCAGTGATGCCCAATCTTTGGGTCTCTTGTACCCTAGGGCTTTCTTGTGGCATATTCAAGGTATGGAATTGCGCACTTATGTTTTGCGTTAATACGGTTGCTACTAAAGCAATAAAAAGTCTTTTCATGATAAATTATTTTAGCTGTCTTTAAATTTTATTTGATGATTGATTGAAAATGTTTGGCCGAAGTAGGCTCAAAACCATTTTGTTTCCTTTTGGTTGAAACATTCCAAGAAAACCAATCCTATCACTTTGCATTTGGTGTCTAAAACGGAATTTCACTGCATTTATAGGTATCTTATAAACCATTATGATTCAACCTCTTTGCCATCCAAATTATAGTTGACCATTTTTATGAACATTCCATTTTGGTCATATTCATAGTGAATTGAATGAATCCCTTTATTGTTTTCCGTGGGTTGATTGTTCGCGTCAAAATAGGATTCCTTAAAACCATTATACAGGCCAAGGTTTTTGTTTTTCCAGTTAAAATCGTAAACCACTTTGGCAAAGTCATAATCCATATCCAAATAGTTATTTCTGTTTGCCAAATTATTTTGAACATCATGGAACGACCATCCGAGTTCGTTTCCGTATTCGTCAAAATCAAAGGTTACTGCTGCATATCCCGCATTGATGTTCAAAATTGGATCGCCATTATTGTCCACATTTACAATTGATTGTAAAAAACCCTTTTGGTCAACAGAAATTTTAGTGGTGTGAAAGGGGAAATATCTAGTCAGTACATTCGGAGTCCCATCCTTCTTAAACTGCCGTTGAATAAATGTTTTGTTGTCAATTTTTTGAAATTTAAATAGATAAGAACCCATGCCGCTTTCCGTTTGGTTGTCTAAAGAATCCTTTAAAATCAAGGAGGTTTTGTTTTGATTCTTATCTAATTGAAAAACTTCTTTGTGTATGTCATTTCCAAAATAATAATGTCTGTAGGTGGTAGCTTTTTTACCTTCTGCATCATAATAAGACCTAATGAGTTGGTCTTCTAAATAGGCATACCTAACCTCATGTGTGCCATAGTAACTATTATTATCCGGGCGGTTTTTATCGAAATATCGAATATTCAATAGATTTCCTTCTTCATTATAAGTGAACCTGTAGTGTTTCAATGTTACAGCCTTTTCCTGAGATACTTTTCCTCTACCCAAGTATTCTAGATTTGGCGAGATAATTCCGGTAAGCTTGGTATAGAACTTTGTTTTACCATATCCTTTTGAATAGTGTTTGATTACGGTTTTGAAATATTCCAAAGGGGCGGGTTCAATAACCATAATGTTCTCCTTTTCGTTGAAATTTCCCGTGGAAACCAACTCCACCACTTTGCCTTTCGTATCTAAAACTGGCCCGCCACTACATTCGCTGTACTTTCCTTTGGGAACATCCCTACTTAAATTGCCATCCTTGGCAAGACCCAAAAATGAACCTTTTATGTTCACAGGTTCTGTGACGTTGTAGGGATATCCTAAAAAACGAACTTTATTTACTTTCTTTAACGGTCTTTCACGCAATGAATAGGTAATGATGCATTTTGGGATGTCCCCTTCGATTTCAAATACCAACCAATCACCCTTAGGTGGCATTGTGATGGCTTCTCCTTTATTTTCATTTATGAGTTTTCCGTCAAGGGCTTTGTTCTTTTCATTCATTTTGGAAACAAACTGCCATGATTTTAAATCATTATTAAAACTTATGGTCTTCATACTATCATTCTTGGCAAATATGCAGGGGGGGGGTGATTGTCAAATGCCAGACGACGTATTTCCGATAGGTTTATTGAAATACCTATATCTGTTGGGATATGATTGCAAAGTTTATCTATGAATGGTTTGTAGTTCCATTCGTTTTCGCCTTCAATACCATCACTTTTAATTGCTGCAGCCGTTCTTTTTATATGATATCTAAAGTTTTCTTTGGTGGAAACTTCTTCAGCCATGGTCCCTGTTGTATATAACAAAGAGATGAACAGAAAAATTAGTGGATGATAGATTTTCATTACCTAATGTTATTCAATTAGTCAACAGTCAAACTATATTCCTTCCAGTCCAAGGTCTTTAAAGAATCGGTATCATAATAAAGAAATACACCTTCAATATCAGTTGAAAGCGCTCCTTTGGAATGGAAGTTCAGTGGCGCTTGTATCTCAAAGAAACTTTTCATCTTTCTGGACATCTTTAAAGACAGTTTACCATTATCGCCTTCAAGATTTAGTTTTCTTTCCTTCAGATTAAAAGTGCCATTTAGTTGTTCGACCCATTCTGCGGAGATGGGATCTTCATATTCCAAAGCAGCGTCCAAAATATATAGACCATCATCAAACCAATATGTTTTTAAGTGCAGAACCTGCATATTGAGCCCAGTTTTAAAGAAGTGCAGGTCGCACCCTTCATCGCCCAATACATTCCGTAAGCCTTGTATGTCCAACACCATTTCCATACCATCTGACGGAACCATAGATGCCATTAACCCATCGTAACGGTTTATAAAAGCTTCTTTTTTCTCATTTATATAACATGGAACCGCATTCTCCACCCATTTTTCAAAAACTCTAGATCTTCTTGCCATTGTGTTTTAATCAGATTTAAATCAATTTCCTGTGACTTACCGGTACATGAAAAGAAAGTGCGCAAAGAGCCATTAAAAACTTAGGTCTTAATTTCTATGATTTAAGATTGCTTTGCATCCAGTCAATGCTTTCCCTGGCTATTTCGGTATTGTAGTTTTCACTCGCATACGATAGCATATTTCCGCTGGAAAGGGTCTGGACATTATGTTGCATGGAATCAAAGCTAACAAAGCCATGATCTGCGTTTTCTATCAATGCAAAGGTGCCCTTACCACCATGCTTATTGACCAAATCAACAATTCGCTGTGCACCTTTCCCATCGATTGCCTGAATGTCAAATTCGCCGTGCATGGCCAGCACATTAGTTTTTACCTTGCTCCATGCCTCTATAATGTTTACATCTACCAGTCCTTGCCAAAATTTGAAATGACGTCCAATGTATTGGTTCCTTTTGAAGTCCTCTAGGTTGAATTGTGATGCGTATTCATTTTTCTCCGACATTTCCTTTCCTGATAATTTGTGGACCAGCAAATCGTCATTGAATTTTAGATTGACCTTGTTGTTTTCTTTGATTTGTGCTTCAGAAACCCCAAAATGCTTGGGCTGAATGGTATAGAGATCCACCATATAATCGTACCAATTTTTTCCAACGGTTCCATAGGTAATTATCCCCCGTGGTGATTTTACCTCAGCCAACAGCGGAGCTATCACCCCTCCCATGGAGTGTCCGAACATGAAAATATTATCAGTATCCACTGTTTGTTTTTTCAATAAATCGGCATATCCCTGTTTAAATGCCATCAATTCTTCTTCAAAACCAATTTCTGAGCATGGCCGCTCGCTTTTACTATCACCTACCCCTGGTTTTTCAACCCGGTATACTGCAAAACCTGCATTTACCCAATCGAGCAGCAACTTTTTCATTGGGCCATCGTTGGATACCGTTTCTACTGAACCGCAGGTATAGCCCTGAAGAAAATAGATCACTGGTGGGTTCGATTTGTGTTTGGGTGTCACTAAAATGCTTCTTAAGGTATTTCCTTCGTAAGCCACCTCATCATAGGAAACAATGCCATTCTCAAAGCGCTCCTTTGGCCTTCCAAGAAGACGAGTAGCATTGCTCCGCTTTTTACCATCTGACCAATATTCCACTTCTACAAGGTCGCCTTCGTATAACTGCCCGGTAACATCCAAAACGTCTTGGACACCGTTCATAGACCTGCCGTTTAGTTTTGTAAGCACATTACCCTGTTCCACACCCAAATTTGAAAAAGTGGAATTGGGCATTACAGCTGTAATATGGACTCCCGAATTGACTTTAAGGTTGTGCTGGGCGGCAATACTATCGTTCAAGGTTTGCATCATTACCCCTAAAAGTCCTTTTCTTTTTAGTGCTTGGGCATGAATGGAGTGAAATCCCAAAATTGAGATGAAGAGAAAAATCCAAACGGAAGATAAACGACTCATACAGTTTGCTTTTATTGGTTTATTTTGGAACCAAACGTACTGCTTTATGGGTGCCGGGTCGTCCGAATAGCTGCAAATGCAAAAATCAGTACCGAATTTTAAGAGACTTTAACAGGATGCTCCGAGAAGAGAGGATTGATCCAACTAGAAACATTTCTAGTGGATTCGCCTAATACAGCGGAAATGTGGTCAATTTGGAGAGTTCCGTTTTTATACAGGTCCTGATTGACCATGTGGTCGCATAATCTGTTGTAGACTTTCTTATTTATGATATCATTGATGGGTTATTTTTTCAACTTAACGGACAAGTTGTTGTAAAAATCCTTGGGGCAGCCGAAACCAACGGTGAGGAAAAAAGGTATTTGGATCAATTGGGTTCCGATTGATGTACAATCAAAATTTAGAACGAGACTTTAACCTAAGTTGACATCCAAGATCTCGGGCCACCCCAAAATTAAAAGAAGATGCACGGTGAACATGGAGTAGCTTTCGCAGAACTAAAGCTATTTTTAGACCCATATCAGGAACAATCATTATTTAGGTATATGCACAACGTTAAAAGAAGGATTTCTGAAAAACAAGGATAAAAAGGGCATGCTTTATAAGGAAAACATCAGGAATGCTTCCTACTGAATACCAACGACCTGTCACCCATATTTGGCCGCTAAATGGGTCTTTCGATACGACGAGGGTGTTTCACCCACTATATTCTTGAATACCGTATTAAAAACGGATTTACTATTGAATCCAGCTTCGTACAAGATTGATAATATGGTTACATCCTCATCGGTATTCTCCAAAAGATTTTTGGCCTCTTCAATACGGTAGGCATTTATAAAATCGTAATAATTACCTTCATAATAAGTGTTGATAATAGCCGAGGTGTTCCGAGCGGATTCTCCAATGGCATCGGACAAGTCCCCTATTTTCAAATCGGGGATTTTATATAACTCCTTTTCTTGTACCATACGGCACAGATCATCGTATTTTTTCCTTGTAACGGCATCACTGGAATAACTTTTAACAACTTTGGGTACCAGGGTATTGTAAAAATACTCAGGATTGGAAAAGAGCATGAAAAGCGTAATATTGGCCAACACAATCAACAGCAGCATGCCCAAAAAAAGACTGAAATTGGCGATCACAGGGTATGCAGGCGCTGTAGAACTGACCAAAAACAACAACCATATCAGCATAAAAACAGTCAATATGACCTTAACCCATTTGGAGACCTCCCTACTTTTTTTGGAGGTAGCTTGGTGCTGTTTAAGTATCCATAGACCGGCCAAGGTATAACCGATTACCTGAAGAAAATATAAAAGCTCAAAGGTGTTTCTGAAATCGACCATCATCTTAAATGCATCGCCGGACCGATCCAAGAACAAGTAAAAAACAACGGCGATACTGAGCAATGAAAATAGGATAAAAGGGAGGAAGTGAATTCCATACTTTTTAATGGAAACCTCACCTTTTGTAATATGCATCGCGAAAAAGTACAGGAATGGCGCATAAAAAAATAGAAATGAATTTAGGAGTATGCCCAAACCGTATATAAAAATACTATCCGAAAAGACCTCACCTGCAATCATACCATTACTAAGGGAAGTGATGCCTTTCCCCAGCAGAAAAAACGAGAATACATATATAGCGGGATCTAGCTTTCGCCTATTGTACCAGATAAAACCGGTAGCCATCAAAAAATTAAAAGCGGCAATAAGCTGTATGATTTCCATTTGGACAAAAGTACTTTTTTAACCCGCTATTTTAGGAAAATTAAGATAAACAGATTAATAATTTTTTCCTAAAACTTCATTACAAATAACCAAATTGGAATCTCTTCTAGTCGAAAATCGTGTATGAGCATATGTTGTAGGTAAGCTCTCCTTAAAAACCGAACTGTTATAAAAGAAGCACAGAGTCGGAAGAAATCCGATTAATACTTGATTTTTCACACTAGTATTTACAAATGACATAGATTCAAATAGCTTTGTGCTCTCGCCCACCTTTTATATGACCATCATGTTTGCACCTATTTTTATTGTGGCGCACTTATTTTAAAATAGCTTGCGCCAATATTTTATTAATAAGGATAAAAAGTACCCACTTTTTATTTATTGTACCCGTTTTTAACTGTATAGTTCTTCCTGAAGAAGGTATTATCTCCGGCTAAGCAGCCATTATACACAAGCCAAGGCTAGCTGTCCCATAAAAGAAAAATATAAACTGTAGCTGGTATAATTTTTTATTCCAAATTCTCTTTCAGTGTATTTATTCACCAAAAAGATGTATTTATGGTGAATACGTTCACTAAAATGATAAAAAGACAACTTGAAGAAACTACAACCAAAAAAAGTAGATTAAGGTAAGGCTATTATCCTGGTAGGTTGGACTGGATTTAAATCAGTTCAGAAAACTCCCCTAAAATGGCCTTAGTAAGATCCACGGGAATTTTTAAATCATTGGCAATTTCCTCCCAATCGCTACCTGCAAGTTGGACTTCTTCAATGATTCCTTTAGCATCGCGAATGGCATGGGTCTCGGCCAGGGACATTAAATCTTCCAACAGTATTTCAGAACGCTTACCATTAATTGAAAGGGCCCTGGACACATTGCTATAATTCAAATTTATGTTAAGGGGATAGGTTAGATCGTAGGCAGGAGCCAATTCCCACGAGTCATTCTCCTTTTGGTAGATGAAGCTATGGTTCTTCAGATGATCGTCAGTATTGGCATAGATGACATTAAATGCCATTCTTCGAAACAACTGAACAATATCCCGATAAGGCACCTTTAGGTCGAGGGCCAGCTTGAAAAGGTTTTCATAACTTGAATCCTCTGGTTTTTTGAAATCCCATCCTGTCAGGCCACTTGCAGTCAGTACATGCTGCTTTGAGCCCGCTTGGCGGTCATATCTCAGGGTAGCAAAGTGCCTGCCCTGAATCAATTTGGAAGGCATCATATATATCTTGGCTTTTTTGGCCATTAAGTAGTAGGCATATTCCACTTTCTCCCGATTGTATTGTTTGGGACCATCTTCATCAAGGTTTAATTTGACCAGGTAATGATGGTAATCCTTACCATAATGAATATCTCCTGGAACGATGTTGCCTGTTTCCTTATGTTCCGATATCAAAATCTTGGGTCTTGCCCCTCCTGCGGATGTACCGATTTTAAAAATGTTCAAAAGTGATGTTTCATCAAGCGACTTTCCGGAAGTTCCCTTTTTCAATTCCAAAACCTCTTGGAGCACTTCAACAACCTCGGCTATATCGATGGTGGTTGCATCTGGAATTTCTGCAATGGGCTCATACTCCAAGGCCCCCATACCCCGGTTACCAACATAGGTAAGCTGCTCCAACGGTGTTATCTTTTGAAAATCCCGATTGGTGGATTCCAACCACTCTTTGAAAATGATGTTGCCGAACATATCCGGCAATGAATCCGCAATCATGGGAGGTAGTCCGCGAAAGGTTTCCCCTTGGTATTTGGTAAAGACTTGGACCGGTTTTATCCGTTTGAAGATGTATGGAAAAACTCTGGAAAACACATTGGTATCCAAGAATTTGGGACTGTATTGAAAAAAGGAAGCACGTTTGTCAACATCGTATCCCAATCTTCCGATTTCTGTATCAAAAAGGCAAACCCTTATAATATCGTTTTTGGCCATATCAATACATGGATTCCGGGTTATTGGTGTCAGCTATACCATGCAATGCCCTATAAAAATCGTCCATCAGGTCAAAGTGTTTGGCAATTTTCAGGAAAGTATCCAAGGTGGCGTTTTTTCCATTTTCAAAATTTTGGATGGTATAACGGGATATGCCCAAAGCTTCTCCTAGTTCCGTCTGTGACATTTCATACCTTTGGCGTTGCTGCCTACAAAGACTTCCCAAGGTTTTTTTGACTTCCCCTATTGAAAGTGAATCAATCATTTTTAGTTTATTATATTAAACAAATATACGCATAAACGGCTATAATGTTTAATATAACAGTCATAATCAATCTTCTAATAAAGAAATATTTCCCTTTTTATGTTCCAAATACCACGACATAACTGGAAACGCTGGTCAAACCATACCACCTCAACAGAAAAGAATTGAGCACACCCTAGTATAGTTGTCAAAAAAAGCATACATAATCGGAAAATATCCGATTATCTAGTCATATAGTTACAATATGGATTTTAAAACACTACTAAATGAATCGTTAAAACATTTTCAACCGATGCTCAAGTATTTTGGAATACTTTTCTTTCATGTCATCGGAAAGAAAAGAAACCGATATGAGCTCCTCCCATTTCTCCTTTGCCTGAAACATATCCTTAAGTATGGTTTCAATAGTTTTTTCGTTCAATTGCAATCGCTCCTTCGCATAATAATCCGTAAAGTCCGATGCTTTTAAATTACTTTTTTTTCCTTTCAGGGTCAATGCAATTTCTTCTTCAGGACTTTTGAACGCAATGGAGGAGTTCAACAAATCGTATGCAGGTGCCAGCGTCGTTTTGCCATTCTTTGTAATTAGGGAAAAGTTTTTAAGGTGCATGTCCTCATTTCCAGTCACAAAACAAAAAACTATTCTCTTGAAGAATTCCACTTTCTCAACAACAGGAAACGTACAAAATTCTTCGATAACGGGTACCAATTTCTCCATACTAAAACGATACTTGGTATCCCTGGTATTTCCGGTCAATTGGGCAAAATCTTCCGTTGCATATTTTTTTCCCTTGCCATATCTGTCAAAACGCTTGATAAAATAGGACAGACTGCCATCCTTGCCATAGACCATTCCATGAAAGGGCACATTGATACCAAGGAACATGGCCATACGCATGGTCAGGTCCTCATTCTCCGGTAATTCCGGAAAAATATCATTTTGGGGTTTTATGATGTAGGTTCCGAATTGATCCACTACTTTAAATTCTTGTTCGACCACGGAAATATTCGCACTTAATTTAGGCTGTACCCCCTGTATGGATAATTTCTTTGCCCTGTTTGCCGCCTCTCTCCTCAATTCCGAGGCTGTATAGGGCAAATCATTTAAACCAGTTAACTTGGCAGCAATCATTTTGAGCCCTTTCTTACTATATTTTGCCGTACCGCAAGGTTCATATGTGATAGGACACCTATTCATCTTCCAGAGGTTTTACAGTTACTGCGCCTACCAAATCAGCACCGGTGGCCATTAATTGGGAGAAATAATCCTTTTGATCAATTTTGGAAATCCTAAGTAGACCTTCCAACATGATACCTTCGGGCAACAACCCTTCAAAAAAGGGAGGAAACCCATCAAAACTAAATCCCTTTTCGTTAACGGGCATGGTCAATGAAATCGCCTGACCACTGTAATCGTCATCATAATCAAACCTATATTTCGATTGGGACAATTCTGTTAAAACCCCTGCCCTTCTCCCATGGGCATATACCAATGCCTTTCTCATTTGTTATCAGTCAATGGGCTTTTAAATTCCACGGTTATGTTCAAGACACGGAGTACGGCTAGAATGTTGCTCCAACGAACAGTTTCCTTATTTTTTTCGATATCAAAGACGGTTGTCTTACCTATACCGGCCAAATTGGCCAATTCAAGCTGTGTCAGCCCGGCTCTATTGCGATGGTTTTTAACCAACAAACCTAAATCAACCATATATTACCGTTTTAGCGGTAAATATAGATGTTTTATTTATCAAACGGTTTTTAAAAGCAATAATTTATATTTTTTTACCGCTATAACAGTAAATTTAACGATGCTTTATTATTTCTCCATCTACACCAACATGTTATTCAAATATTACCGCCATAACAGTAATACAATCGAATATTTAGTTCTTCGTTTTTTTTGCACGGAAGCATTGATCAATAGCGATAAACTTTAAAATCTCTTTTCCCACCAAAGTGGAAAGGACGGATACTGAGAACCACTAAAAACGGAAAAATCATCTCACCTAATATTTCATTCTAAGATACAGTATAACTGTATGATATCACCTATTTAACTATGCTCATTTTTTCCGGCTAAGGTGGTATACAAGGCCCGTTTTTTCCACTACTTAATAACTTGATAAGAAACTGCTATTAAGTCTGCCTCTACTCTTATACAGACCGTTGGAGGACATTCAGCTAAACCTGAATTTCATGTCACCAAAACCAAATATTGGATGGCTTAAATTTTGTGTCTTAATTGGTCTAAACCATTCGGCACATACAATGCTGACAATTAACTAATAAAGAAACCCAAAAAGCCAAAGCGGTATTTTGTTGTGGGAGCCATACAATATATCATCAGCCACGACATAGGAGTTAGCCACTGTCTTTATCTGTTTATGGCCCTTCCCTTTGCCCCCAATCTCAAAGGTGAATTGACCCTCAACCAAAAAGTCGCCTAAATCGGTATATCCAAGCGAATGCCGATAACTCAATTGATTGGAGAAAAAAGTTTCTCTTAGATTCCCAATATTAGCATTATTCCGTGCCAAGAGAAAGATTAAGTTGGTATTTTCCAGATAAACCTTGGAGGGTTTCTGGAGCTTGCTGATACCATGGGCATCTTTATAAAGGTTATGGGTCAGTCCGATTTCATCCAAATAATTTAGATAGGACAATAAGGTTGCTCTATTGATTCCAATCTTATCGCTCAACTTGCTTACATTCGGAACAAAGGGAACGGATTCGGCTATAATCACCAAAAGCTGTTTCACTTTGGTCACATAGGCCATATCAACGTTTCGCAATAATGGCAATTCAATTTCCAGAATCATGTTAACCACTTCCCCAAGGCGCATTTCGTATAGGTCGAGCTCTTCCTTATAAAAGGGATAATATCCATGTTTAATGTAGCTTTCGAAATATTGAAATGGCTTTATCTTGTCATTGATTTGTTGAGTCACTTCAATATGGTTTTCCAAGATTTGATCAAGGGATAATGGTTTAAGGAGAGTTCCCGATTCCACTCCGATATATTCCCGGAAAGAAAACCCTTGCATGGTATAAACCACAGCTCTTCGGCTCAAATCGGCACGAGCATTCAAAATTTCAAGGAGTGAAGATCCAGTAAAAACGATTTTTAGGTTCGGGTAACTATCATATATGTTCTTTAGTTCCTGCGCCCATCCCGAATATTTATGTACTTCATCCAAAAAAAGATATCGCCCTCCTTGACGTTCAAAATCGCGGACCAATTCAATAAGGGAATGGTGGTTGAACCAAATGTCATCCAAGCTAACATATAGTGTCTGTCCAAGGGAGCTGCTAAGGTGCAACTTGATATATTGTAGCAAAAGTGTGGTCTTTCCAATACCTCTTGCCCCTTTTATACCAATCAGCCTAGCTTCCCAATGGATTTCATCCATAATCGATCTGACAAAATCGGTCGAAGTATGCTTTAACTTTTGCTGAAATTGCTCAAATAAAAATTCCATTTTGTTTACTTTGATAAACAAAATTAGTCAATTATTGTATACCACAGTAAACAAAAATGAATAATTTGGTCAGTAATGCGATACCGCAACTAGGTTCCCTATTCGACTTTCTCTTTCATATGGCGTATTCTCAGCATTCTTGGGTTGTTTGAACAAATAAGTCTTAAACAATTGTATTTCAATTAGTTAACACCTTCTTAATGAAAAGTGACCTATTCGGTGAGCATAAAATATCAAAAGGCTTGAAACCCTTTGTTTACAATGGGTCCGAGAGAAAAGTTCGATTCTTGCCGGTGTATCTGTTATTTCCAAGGGTGTCTCAGAACTTCATTCTACACATCCTAAAAGGATTTGTTTCCACTATAGCAATAGACTAGCTTCAACCACTGAATTTATGGTATAGCTGTAGTGAGAAATTCAAGGTTGGATATATCCGTAAAGTCAAGAATTGGGAGCAAGCTTTTTTACGAGCTCATCTTTACGTCTAACTGCAACCTCAATTTTGGAGCCATCCTTCAAAATAATATGGCCTCCTTTTCCCCTAATATAGTTCTCTACAAATGATAGATTGACAAGATGGGATTTGTGCACCCTGAAAAACGTGCTGTTTTCCAGAATACCTTCAAAATACTTCAAGGTTTTGGAGGCTGTTATTTTTTTGTTAGAAAGTGTATGGATGTGGGTATAATTGATATCCGATTGAAACCTAATGATATCGTTTGTGTCGACCAGGGCAAATCCATCCATGGTAGGGATTGCAATTCTTTTTGATGAATCGTTTCCCTCTTTAAAATTGTGGAATAGAATATCTATCTTTTTGGAGGTTTCTTTTAGGTTTTTGTGTTGTCTTAGTTTTTGCAATGCACTGGCCAAATCGTTTTTGTCTATGGGTTTTAAGAGATAGTCCATGGCAGAGAACTTAAATGCCTTTAAGGCATAATTGTCAAAAGAGGTGGTAAATATCACTTCAAAATCGAAAGAATCCAGTTGCGATAGCAGTTCAAAACCTGTATTGTTCCCAAGCTGCACATCCAAAAAAACAAGATCAGGCCATGAATCAGTGATTTCACGTTTTGCCTCATCAATAGTTTTACAGCGGGCCATAACTTCAATGTCGGGCGCTTCGTCCTGCAACAGTAAGTCCAAACGGTTGATACAATGCTGCTCATCATCTACGATAATAGCCTTTAACATAGCGTTTTTAAAATTGAAGTTCCAAAGGAAGTCTTATCTCTACACGAAGTCCTTCCGTTTTGTCCAACAAATTAATAGATCCATTGGTATTATTTAAATGGTTTATGATTTCTATTCGATTACTGGTAATCTTTACACCGAACGAACCTTTCTTTTTGCCGTGTGTATGGGTTGCCGACCTTCCAATCCCATTGTCCTCAACAATATACTCCAACATGTTTCCGTCTTTTTTTATCAAGAGGGCGATTTGTCCATCTCCTTGTTTTGGAGCGATTCCATGCCATATACTGTTTTCGATAAAGGGTTGTAATATGAGTGGGGGGACCAAGGTGTTGTCCGGTTCAATACTATCATCAACCGATATATGGTAGTTGAGCTTGTTCTCCAACCGGAGGGACTCTATCTGCATGTACAGTTCCATCAATTCCAAATCTTCCTCCAGGGTAATCCATTTTTTTTCGGAGTTTTCAAGGATGGATCGTGTGAGTTTGGAGAACTTGACCAAATAGTCATCGGCCTGTTGGATATCGTTCTTTGAGATAAAATCACTAATGGAATTGAGTGAATTAAAAATAAAATGAGGGTTCATTTGGGAGCGAAGGGCCTTGAGTTCGGTCTCTGCCACCTTTGCATTGAATTCGGCCAATTTTCTTTTTTCCAGTGCATCGCGTCTTCGTTTGTACAAAAAATATCCTATTATGGAGATCAATGCCAAGAGTATAGCCCCCAACAAATACCCATTTTTCACCAATTCCTGTCTCTTTATTTCCTCTTGGGCGACCGCTTGTTGCCGCTCCATCTGAAACTGCATTTCCTTTCGGGTCAATTCAGACCTCTTTTCCTCGTTCAGCACACTGTCCCTCAGTTGCACATGCTCTTTATAGGCATCAAGGGCTTCGGCCATATTTCCGTTGTACTCGTACACTTGACTCAACACTTCCCATGAATCGGATTCCCATTCCACAGCACCAATCTCCTGGGAAAGCGCAAGGGCTTGGCTGGCACTTGCCTCGGCCACTCCATAGTTTTTGAGCAGTACATTGATTTTGCCAATACTGTTAAGTGCGGAGGCCTCAATATACTTATTGTCAATCTGCTGGGCGAGGTCTACTGCTTCTTGATAGTGTGCAAGTGCTTTTTCGTTCTGTCCCAGCTTTTTGTAAGCCAAGGCCAAGTTATTGGTAATCGCTGCTATAAACAGGTTGTTTTCTTCCAGTTTGGCCAAAGTCAGGGCCTTCTCCAAATAGGAAACACCTTCTTCAAACTTTTCCGTGTCGTTATAGATAATGGCAATGTTGGAAAGTGCTTTGATTTCATCTGGTCTGTTGTTCAGTGATTGTGCCGTCGACAAATAGGCATGATACTTTTTCAAGGCCTTATCATATTCCTTTAAATCAGCATGGATATTGCCAATATTTCCCAATAGACTTGATTCCAGTTGTCTGTTGGCCATATTTTGGCTCAAAACCAAAGCTTTTTGATAAGCATCCAATGCATTGAGGTTGTCTCCTAAGACATAATAGAGGTTACCTTTTTGACGGTTGGCCAGAGCCTCACCCTTGATCCAGTTTGTTTTTTCTGAGATATTGAGGGCTTCCTCAATATACGGAAATGCTTCATTGGGACTGGAATAGGTCATCTCCCCAGCCATTTCAATAAGCAGTCCGGCTCTTAGGGTATCTTGTAAAGTATAATTCTCCAATTTATTTCCCAGGGAATCAAGTGGTACCTGCTGTGAATGGCTTAATAAGGGTATAAGTATAATGAAAAGGTCTAAACAGTTTCTTTTGATGGATTGCAGCATGTTCTGAGGTTAGTGAATCCCAAATTTAAACCATTTGACCCATTAATGGGCTGTTATACCATGGTTTACGGATATTGGAAAATCCACTACGGTAACTCTTGATAACATTACGTAAAATAATTGACCATGGCACAGGGATAAAGGAATTCATAGTTTAGAGATTACTATACGGCATAACCATTAACTATATGAAGTACCCTACCATGCTCTTTTTGTCCTGTTCTATGTTATTTTTCCTTGTTGGTTGCGGCACCGATGATGGTAACGAACCTGAAAACGGTACATTAAACGAAGTACAAGGAACCATACAATTATCCGGGGAGGAAACTTCGGAACTGGGTACTTCATTGACCGTTGGTAATATTGAAGTGGCCAATGTTGCCCTTTCGGGGACAGATAAATCGGTAATTCTATTGTCTGAGAACATAACTGTGGTTGATAATGAATTTGTTTATGATAATGACCAAAACGGATTTGTAATCGTGGCGGCAGATTTTTCCACTGGTGGCTCTACGGATATTGACAAGACCATATCCATGACCATAGTAAGGAACGGCCAAGAGTTTCGCCATGCCTGTTCCTCGCCCTACCAAAACTTTTTTACAGCATGCGGTGACAGTTTCGGTGTTGATTTTGAAGCCAAACAGGTCACCTTTGAAAATACAACGGTAATCAATACCGATGATGACACCATTTTGACCATGGATGGAACAATAACTTGGGAATGAACATCAAAAAAACAATGTTAAAGGTAAGATCGGTATTTAGTATTTTTCTGATGGTAGCAACTGTGCTCCATGGTTTTGCACAGACGGCTGACGCAGATGAACTGATTGCCTTCAAGCCGCCCTCGGACAATTTTGTTTCAATATACCTTCAGACATACAAAGGCTTGCCCAGGTTTGGTGTTGTGGATTCTTATAAAAATCAAAGCGCTAATGCACAAGCCAATCCTAGGTCCAATGTAGCAAGGCCCGTTCGCGGTGGTGCTAGAACCCCAGAGCAGCTTAAAAAAAACAATATGGTGAACAAGGGAAAAATCAATTTCTCTTTATTGATCAGCTTAAAATATCTCAAGCCATTTATGAGGGACCTGGACAAGGACCGATTGATCATTTTTAACGATAGGCTTACAGAACAACAATCGAATTCTGCTTACCTCCAGAGATTCTTGCTCAATCAGGTGGCTCCGAACTTATGTGTGGACGCGGCATGTAAGAATGCCAATGGAGGCAAGAACGAGTTTGAAAAACAACGAAACTATAAAACTTTTGTAGACAGTTATTTAGAGCCGCTATTGGAATGGAGTCAAGATGTTTTTAAAAATGATGTGTTGATCGGCTATCATGTTTCTACCCTAAATATTGGAAGAAATTATGATTTTGACAAAAAAGGCTATTGGGTGAGTCATTATCTGGCCCTCAATGATATTTTCCCATTTAAACAGGGAGGATTGAAAAGAGTGGTCTTTGAACCTGTCAAACCCTATGAAAATCAGCTTCTAAAAAAAATGGCTCTAGGAAAAAACATCAATTTCTTCTTGCCGATGGATGAGCAAACTGCTGAGCGCCTAAAAAAAAAGGGCATCAACCGATTATATCTGGTAAAAAAGATAAAACTGCAACATTCGGATAAGCGGATGGATGTTCCCACAGACCCCATCAACTTTAATTATTCCCATGAAAAAAGTGATGTGGAAATTTATACGGACGAAGCTCTTGCAAATCATTTTAGGACATTATCCCTAAACAATCTTATTCTTAAAAATTAATGCATGAAACATATCCTTTTTATAACAGCGGTCTTGGCATTCCAACTAATAGGGTGGGGACAGTCGCAGGAAAAGACTTTTGATCCTCCGACTGCCGATTTCATTTCCCTTTCCTTGCAGACCCACATGGGTAAACTCCGTTTTGGGGTGCAAGATGAGTATTTTCTAAAATCAGATGGTACCTATGTAAGTTCAAGGGATGATGAGTACTTTGAAAGGGATAAACAGTTCAGCCATAACAATGCGAGTAGGCATGCTTTTGTGGAGCTTTTGAAAATGAGGTTCAAAGAAGACATGTTCGAAGTGATGGACCGGGACTTTTTTACAGAACGGACACAAAACATGTACGAAAAAGACCTTAAATCCTATACGGCCCAACAACATGTGCTGGCCCTTGCCAATGCCTTGTGCAACAAACAGCAGTCCATACGGTTTTTCTGCAACCCAAAAGAAGAGGATTGTGCTTCAGGATTCCTTCAAGAGGGCTATTATAACGAACCGCGCAGCATTAGGCCATGGGGAGGAAGAGGCGCTTCGGAATTCCAAAAATTAAGGGCGTACACCAATTTTGCAAAGGAGAAGTTTCCGTTGGTCGAAAAGTGGGCAAAGACACTTTATTCCGACAATGTGCTGGATGGATATTATGTTACACGGACCAATTTGGGCACCTATGACTTTAAGAGCGGAGGTTATTGGTTGAATACGCATCAGTTTTACAATCAGGGTTTTTTATTGCGGTGGTATGGACTCCAACCCGTCAATTCATCAGAAAGAAAGTTGATGCACCCCAACGGTTCGTCGATACTGTTCAAAATGTCGCCCGAAGTGGCTGAAACCTTCTTAGAAAAGTACCAAAAGGTTTATTTGGTATTTGATGTGACTGGTAATCTAAATGGCCTGGAAAATTATAGAGCCGATCAACTCAAGACCACTTTTAGCCTTAACAGTCCCGTTATTGAAATCTATTCAGATGATGGTCTTACACAAAAAGTGGGTGAAATCAACATCACAACCATGGTAGCCAAGACTAGATAATCCAAAAGTTATGAAAATGAAACTTATAAAAACAAATGCCGTCTTGATTGTGACCGTGCTGGGAACGCTAATGCCGGTTTCCGCCCAAGGTCAGTTTTTTAAAAAATTAAAAAAGAGTGTTGAAGACAAGATTGTAAAAACAGCAAGCGATAAAACGGACAAATTGCTGAATGCTAATGGAGCAGCAGCATCGGTTCCTGATGCCAAACCTGGGCCAGTATCGGACAATAAAACCTCCCAGAGCGAAAAAGTTGATAAAAAAGCTCCTTTTGCTGTAAACGATCAAAATATTCTAACATTTAAGGCACCCTCCAAAGATTTTAGAGATGTGGTCATACAAGCACACAAAGGACTTCCTAGATACGGAGACCTTTATTTTTTGAGAGGGACCACGACACCGACAATGAACAAAGCTTATGAGGCACTTTTAGAGTTGAAGTTTTTGGAAAATACCTTTAAGGATTTGGATCGATCAAAATTGACCAAACATCAGAACATCTCAGGAGACCTTGAAAAAAAGAATTCTGTATTTGCCCAAAATCACTTGTTGATTCTTGCTAGGGAAACCCTATCCGATGAAAAGCTTCAAGAATACTTTTGTGATTCCGAGGCCAAATCTCCCTGCAATTTTTATAATTCCGCAGGAGAAAGGAGCCGTGTGTCCTATTGGGGAGGTACTCATAATAATGAATTTGCCCAAAATCGCAGTTATACAAAGTTCATCAAGAACCATTATGGCACTCTTCAGACATGGAGCAACTCCTTTTATGAAGATGGGAGTCAAATTGCCTATTTCGTTGCAAGGGGGACAGTGGCCGAAAAATATGATTTCAAAAACAAAGGTTATTGGATTGTAAATATATTCTCCATTGGCGGTGACTTTATTTTGCACAAGTCCAATTTTATGGCGTATTCGGAGAATGAGAAAACCCTGAAAAATTATTCAAAAAAGGTTTTTCTGCCTGTTGAGCCAACTGCTGCCAAAGCATTTAATTTGATTGAGCGTTCCCCCGTGTTTGTGGTATTTAAAGTCAAAGTGACCCCTAACGTAACAAGCCCGACGCACATAGCCTGGGAATTTGAGATGGAAGATACCATAATGGAATTTTACAAGGATAGCCCACTAAGTCAAAAAATGGGAGAATCGGACATCAGAACCATAAAATTTAAGGATTGAGAAATGAAATGTAATTGTTCCAAACAGATTTTATGGGTGATAACGGCTGCTTTGACGCTAGGTTTGCCACAAACTACGACAGGTCAATTTTTTAAAAACCTGAAAAAGCAGGCTGAGGAGAAAGTTATTAAGAAAGCGGACAGCAAGGTAGATGATATTCTTAATGGAAATAATAGTAAGGTGCAAGGACCGGGCATACAAACGGGCAGTACAATACAACCAGAGAAAAAAAAACCTGACAAAAAATCCACTCAACAAAATACAAATACATCATTCAACGATTCCGAGTATTTGGTCTACAAATCTCCTGATCCAGCGTTTAAAGACATTGTAATTCAAAAGTACAAAGGACTTCCGAGATTTGGCGCCATTGATTTTTATATGATGCGTGACAACCCAAAGAAAGTAAATCTTTCCAAGGAAGCCGCTGAAAAAAGGAACCTGACCAGCCTGGGATATGCTGGGTTTGCACATTTGGTACGGATACATATGTTGAAAGAGCACTTCAAGATAATGGATAGGACTGCTTTAACAGAACAAACCAAAGGCAAAATTATTGAAAAGGAGGCCAAATCCAGTCTGGCCCAAAAAGTACTGAAGGAATTTGCTTTTGATATGGGAACTGATGCTCTTAAAAAGGAATATTTTATGAATGA
>TARA_R110002012_G_scaffold57941_2_pt1 | contig 53519 bp, 47 predicted proteins | sample TARA_R110002012 | Tara Oceans TARA_R110002012 (sample SAMEA4396515) | marine metagenome | biome: Westerlies Biome; feature: [DCM] deep chlorophyll maximum layer (ENVO:01000326); material: water (ENVO:00002006), including particulate matter (ENVO:01000060) such as... | depth 40 m
TGTCCGCCCAGCCACTCCCCACCGGAACCGGACGCCTGACCACTCATGTGCTTGATACCGCCCGTGGCAAGCCTGCAGCCGGCATGGTGATCGAACTTCTACGGATCGAAGGCATAGACCACCACCAGATCAAGACCGTCAGCACCAATTCCGATGGCCGGGTCGACGCGCCGCTTCTTTCCGGCACGGAGCTCGGCAGCGGCGTCTACGAACTCCGGTTCCATGCAGGCGACTATCTGCGCTCGACCTGCGAGACGCTGCCCGATCCGGCTTTTCTCGACGTGATCCCGATTCGCTTCGGCATTGCCGACACGGCTGCGCATTATCACGTCCCGCTGCTGATCTCGGCCTACGGCTACTCGACCTATCGCGGCAGCTGAGGCAGCCAGGCCTCATTGGCAAAATTGTCATGGTCGGGGAGGTGGACCAGTCCGGTCCGGAAAAAGCAAAAGCCGCGTGGCAGTACATCCGTGCTCACGCGACTTTATAAACGATCCTCTAAAGGACCGCTGCTGATACACAGCTTGCATGATGAGTGTTAACGAATGGTTAAGACGAAATTGTGACAGGGCCGAAAATAATAGCCCGGCCCTGTTTCTCAAGAACGTCTAAACGGCTTCGCCAGCAACATAGACCGCCCGGACCGAGCGGTCGTCCCCCATTGTTTGCATGAGGAAAAGTTCTTCTTCCAGCGTCTGGACGGTTTCCATACGGATCTTCATGGCGGGCGTGGCACTCGCGTCCAGCGCAATGATGTCCGCGTCGCTGCCAGGCTCCAGTGTCCCGATCCGCTCCACCAGCCCAAGAGCTTCGGCGTTGCCACGGGTGGCCTGCCAGTAGCTCTCGATCGGCGGCAGGCGGTTGCCGCGCAATTGCTGGATCTTGTAGGCTTCATCGAGCGTCCTGAGCAGTGAGTAGCTCGACCCGCCGCCGATATCGGTGGCAATCGCCGTGCGCACGCCATGTTCCTTGATCCGTTTGAGATCGAACAGGCCCGAGCCCAGAAACAGGTTCGATGTCGGGCAGTGCACGGCGACGGAGCCGGCGTCGGCGATGGCGTCCATCTCGCGGTCAGAGAGGTGGATGGCATGCCCGAGCAGCATCTTGCGTGTCAGCAAACCGTATTGGGCATAGACATCGGTGTAGCCGCGGGCAGAAGGGTAAAGCTCCAGCGTATAGGCAATCTCGGCATTGTTTTCCGACAGGTGGGTCTGGATCAGAAGCTCGGGATGCTCGCGTGCCAGGGTGCCCGCGGCCTCCAGCTGCGCCGGCGTCGAGGTGATGGCAAACCGCGGCGTGATCGCCACGTGATTGCGGCCCTTGCCGTGCCAGGCTTCGATCACCGCGCTGGTGTCGTCATAGCTCGATTGCGCCGTGTCGGTCAGCGCCTCGGGGGCATTGCGGTCCATCATCACCTTGCCGCCGACCATCAGCAGGTTGCGGCGTTGCGCCTCGGCGAAGAAGGCATCGGCCGAGCCCTTGTGCACCGAGCAATAGGCGGCAGCCGTCGTTGTGCCGTGCCGTAGCAGCTCGTCAAAGAACAGCATCGCGAAGCGCGCGGAATGCGAGGCGTCGGCAAAGCGCTGCTCCTCGACGAAGGTGTAGGTGTTGAGCCATTCCAGCAGATTGGCGGCGTAGCTTGCCGTCACCTGCATCTGCGGGAAATGGATGTGCGGATCAATGAAGCCGGCCATCAGCAGGTGAGGGCGGTGATCAATCACCTCGACGCCGATGGGTGACTTGAATTTCACGTCGGCATAGGCCCCGGCTTCGGTGATCCGGCCATTCTCGATCAGCAGAGCGCCGTCTTCTTCATAGACATAGCTTGCATGATCGTCGCGCGCTTGCGGCCGCGACTTGAAGCTCAGCGTCCGGCCGCGCAGCAGCCTGGCTGTCATTGCCCCATCTCGCCAGCAATGGTCTCGCCGGCGACCGCGGATTCGTACCAGGCGACGAACAGCGCCCGCTCTTCCGGCTCGACATAGGTAATGTTGCCGGGCGGCATGGCGTGGCTGCGCCCGGCTTGAAGATAGATACCGCGTGCGTGACGGGCGATGTCGGCCTCCGTCTCCAGCTTCACGTCCTTGGGTGCATGCGCAATGCCCTCCCAGAACGGCTCCGCCGCATGGCACATCGAGCAACGGCCCATAATGGTTTCGCTGACAGCCTCGAAATGCGCATTGTCGACAAACCGCTGATGAACCGGCGCCAGCGAGGCCTCCTCGATGACTTCATCCGTGCGCGGCAGGCTCGACAGCCAGATCACGGCGAGGAACAGCGCCACGGTCGCAGCCCAGGTCCAGTGCGGCTTGCCCTTGCGCGCATGCACGGTGTTGAACCAGTGCCTTATGGTGACACCCATCAGGAACACAAGCGCCGCGATCAGCCAGTTCCACTGCGTGGCGAACGCCAGCGGATAGTGATTCGACAGCATCAGGAAGATCACCGGCAGGGTGAGATAGTTGTTGTGCAGCGAGCGCTGCTTGGCGATGCGGCCATATTTCGGATCCGGCGTCCGGCCGGCCTTGAGGTCGGCCACGACCACCTTCTGGTTGGGGATAATGATCATCGCCACATTGGCGCTCATGATGGTTGCAGTGAATGCGCCCAGATGCAAAAGCGCCGCCCGGCCGGTAAACACCTGCGTATAGCCCCAGGCCATCGCCACCAGCACGGCAAACAGCACCAGCATCAGCCCGGTTGTGTTCTGCCCGATCGGCGATTTGCACAACAGGTCATAGATGATCCAGCCGAACACGATCGAGGCCAGCGAGATTCCGATCGCCACCGGGGCGCTGACATCGAGCACATTGACGTCGATCAGGTAGAGCTCGGCGCCGGCGTAATAGACCACGCACAGCATGGCAAAGCCCGAAAGCCATGTGACATAGCTCTCCCATTTGAACCAGGTCAGGTGCTCGGGCAGGTTTGGCGGCGCCACCAGATATTTCTGGATGTGGTAGAAGCCTCCGCCGTGAACCTGCCATTCTTCGCCGTAAGCCCCTTCCGGCAGGCCGGGCCGCTGCACCAGCCCCAGATCCAGCGCGATGAAATAGAACGATGATCCGATCCAGGCGATCGCCGTGATCACGTGCAGCCAGCGCACGGCAAAGCTGATCCAGTCCCACAAGACCGGGTACTCGTACAGAAAATCGGACATCGGTGCCCCTCGCACTTCGGTTTATTTTGCAGTGCACATGATGCGCAATGCGAAGCAGAATGAAAAGCCCGGTTTGCTGTGGGCCGGATTTAATCAGTTGCGGGATTTTCCTGATAATCGCTTTCGTTGTTCGCAATAATCAGCGCAATCGATCGGCTCTCCCATCAGTGCCCATCCCCTGTTCCGGACGGGTGACGATAACCCAGGGGAAAGTCACAAAAATGAATCAAAACTGTCACTGGACTGAATCACAGCCGCTCTATCCCGCCGTCAGGGAGAACTACGATCCCGGACCGCACAATGGAGCAAACCAATGCTTAAAAAAAATCTTCTTGCAGCCGCCTCGATGGCTATGGGCATGACCCTTAGCACCGCGGCCTTCGCTGAAACCCAGATCACCTGGTGGCACGCTATGGGCGGCGCTCTTGGTGATACGGTCAACCAGATCGCAACCGACTTCAATGCAAGCCAGAGCGAATACAAGATCACGCCTGTCTTCAAGGGCACCTACGAAGAAGCCCTGACCGCCGGCATTGCCGCGTTCCGCGCAGGCGAGCAGCCAAACGTCCTGCAGGTCTTCGACGCAGGTGCGGCCACCGTCATCGGCGCCAAGGGTGCGACTGTCCCGGTTCAGGATCTGCTGGCCGACAACGGCATCGATTTCGACATCAATGATTACATCGCCGGTGTTCGTTATTTCTATGCTGACGCCGATGGCAAGATGATCGGCATGCCTTTCAACTCGTCGACGCCGATCATGTATTACAACGTCGAAGCCTTGGAAAAGGCTGGCGTAACGCCGCCCAAGACCTGGGAAGAGTTTGAGACGGTCACAGCACCTGCTCTCAAGGAAGCCGGTTACATCCCGCTCGCCCAGTCACACCTGCCGTGGATCTTCACCGAGAATTTCTTCTCGCGCCACAACCTGCCTTTCGCCACCAACGACAATGGTTACGGCGACGGCGAAACGAAGATCCTGGTCAATTCGCCTGAAATCAAGTCGCACTTCACCGCTGTGAAGAAGTGGAAGGACGAAGGCTTGTTCGAATGGTTCGGCGCTGGCTGGAACGACAACCAGAAGCCTTTCGAAGAAGGCAAGGTCGCAATCTGGCTCGGCTCGTCCGGTTCCTTTGGTGGTCTGCAGAAGACAGCAACCATGCCGTTCTCGGCAACCATGCTGCCTTACTGGGAAGCTGTCACCAAGGAGCCGAAGCAGACCTTCATCGGCGGCGCTGCACTGTTCGCAATGGCCGGCAAGTCGGCTGAAGAAAACAAGGCGACTGCCGAGTTCTTCCGTTACATGAGCTCGCCGGAAGTGCAGCTGATGTGGCACAAGCAGACCGGTTATGTGCCGATCACCGAAGCTGCCTATGAGCTTGCCAAGACTGAGGGCTATTACGAGGAAAAGCCTGCTGCCGAAGTCGGTATTCAGCAGCTTTCCCTGCCGGCCGGTGACAACACCAAGGGTTATCGCATGGGCTTCTACGTCCAGATCCGCGATGTCATGAACCGCGAATACGGCCGCATCCTCACCGGTGAAACCACCGTCGAGGAAGCCTTTGCAACGATCGAAAAAGAAGCCAACGACCTTCTCGCACGCTTCAACAAGACCCAGGGCTGATCCCTGTCTCTATCGATCTGTCATGAGCGATCAGCGGCCGCCATTGCCTGGCGGCCGCTGATCCGGTCTTCAAAAGGAACTCAGCCATGAAACGTGCCGGTTTCAATCATTTTGGGCTGCCGGTTATGTTGTTGCTACCGCAACTCATTATCATAGGCGTCTTTTTTTACTGGCCGGCGGCCTACGCGCTGCGGTCGTCCTTCTTTCTCGAGGACCCTTTCGGGTTCGGCTCGACATTTGTCGGAATGGACAATTACACCGATCTTTTCGGGTCCGCGCAGTATCTCAAGGTCGCGGGCTTCACTCTGGGCTTCACCTTTCTGGTAACCTTTCTGTCGCTTTCCATCGCGCTGCTGCTGGCGGTCAAGGCCGACAAGGTCATTCGCGGCACGCGCGTCTACCGGACATTGCTGATGTGGGTCTATGCCGTTGCGCCACCGGTGGCAGGCTTCCTCGGTGTCATGGTTTTTTATCAGGGCAACGGCCCGATGACCGAATTTCTCGCCATGCTGGGCTATGAGTTCAGGCTCGGAGTGAATTACTACGATACCGCGGCTGCCATGGTGGTGGTGGCCACCTGGAACCATATTCCGGTCAACTTCATCTTCCTTCTCTCTGGTCTGCAATCGATCCCGCAGTCGGTCAAGGAAGCCGCGATGATCGACAACCGTTCCGGCATGCGCCGGTTCTGGGACATCACGTTCCCGCTGCTGGCGCCAACGGCATTCTTCCTGCTGATCATCAACATCACCTACGCGCTGTTTGACACGTTCGGGATGATCGACGCGCTGGTCAAGGGCGAGCCCGGCAACAACCCGATGACCATGGTCTACAAGGTCTATGTCGATGGCTTCCGCGGCAATGATCTCGGCGGATCATCGGCTCAATCCGTAATTCTCATGGTGCTCGTGCTGGTTCTGACCGTGTTTCAGTTCCGCGTCATGGACCGCCGCATTCACTACACCTGAGGAGACAACCGTGGCACTTACAGCAGACACCATCGTGGTCCCCCGGACCAACAGCCGCCGCCGCAAGTTCAAATGGCAGACGCTCGTTGATCACGGCATCCTGATTGCCGGATCCTTGCTGATGATCATGCCGGTTTTTGCAGCCTTCATGACCATTGGCGCCAGCGACGTCGATATCTCGCGCCATGGCATGCAGTTCTCAAACGGCGCGCACTGGGCCGAGAACTTCGACAAGGCGCTGTTCACCAAAGGCGGATTTACCGGCGCCATCACCGGCAGCACGATGCTGCTCAATTCCTTCATTCTCGGCATCGGCTTTGCCATTGGCAAGATCGTCTTCGGCATGATTGCAGCCTACGCGATCGTCTATTTCCGGCTCCGCTTTGCCACTTTCGCGTTCTGGATGATCTTCACCACGCTGCTGCTGCCGCTGGAAGTACGCATCCTTCCGACCTATGAGGTCGTTCACGGCATGGGGCTGATCAACACCTATACCGGCCTGATCCTGCCGCTTGTGGCCTCGGCCACGGCGACCTTCTTCTTCCGGCAGTTCTTTCTGTCGATCCCCGAAGAACTGGTCGAGGCGGCACGGATCGACGGCGCCGGCCCGGTCAAGTTCTTCATCGACATTCTGGTTCCGCTGTCGCGCACCATGGTCGCCGCGATCTTCATCATCATGTTCGTCTACGGCTGGAACCAGTATCTCTGGCCAACCCTGATCACCACCGATGAAGCGATGTTCACGCTGGTTCGCGGCATCAAGCAGATCTACCAGGCGATCGACGGCGGATCCGACATTCCGGAATTCGGCCGCTCGCTCGCGCTTGCCTTCATCGCCATCCTGCCACCGGTTCTGGTGGTCGTCATTTTCCAGTCCTGGTTCGTCAAGGGACTGGTTGAATCAGACAAATAGAGGTTTCCCATGGCTCACGTTGCCCTGAAAAATATTTCGAAGGTCTATCCGAACGGTGTCCGGGCGGTTCAGCCGACAAGCTTCAACATCGAAAAGGGCGAGTTCATCGTCCTGGTCGGCCCTTCCGGCTGCGGCAAGTCCACGCTGTTGCGGATGATTGCCGGACTGGAGGAAATCACCGAAGGCGAGTTGTCAATCGCCGACCGCGTGGTCAATGACATTGACCCCGCTGAGCGCGACATCGCCATGGTGTTTCAGAACTACGCGCTTTACCCGCACATGACCGTCTACAACAACATGGCTTACGGTCTGCGCAATCGCGGCATCGGCAAGGACGACATCGACAGGGCGGTGAAGGAAGCAGCAAGCATGCTCAACCTCACCGAATTCCTTGCCCGCCGCCCAAGCCAGCTGTCCGGTGGTCAGCGCCAGCGTGTCGCAATGGGCCGCGCCATTGTCCGCAAGCCGGCGCTTTTCCTGTTCGACGAGCCGCTCTCCAACCTCGACGCCAAGTTGCGCGGTCAGATGCGCATCGAGATCAAGGCGTTGCAACGGCGGCTCGGCGTGACATCGGTATATGTAACGCACGACCAGGTCGAAGCCATGACCATGGCCGACCGGATCATCGTTCTCAACGGCGGTCGTATCGAGCAGATCGGCACCCCGGCTGAGGTCTACCATCGGCCGGCCAGCACCTTTGTTGCCAGCTTCATGGGCGCTCCGCCGATGAATCTGCTGCCGGCCCGTTACAACGGCAACGGCCGGGTGCACCTGTCTGAAACGGTACATATCGCGGCACCCGCGCAGGCAGACTATTCGGGCGAGATCCGTCTCGGAGTGCGCCCCGAAAATGTCGGTATCGTTGCGGCTTCCCATCCCGACGCCCTGCGTTTCGATCTCGAGTTCATCGAGGAACTCGGTGCCGGACGGTTGCTCCACGGCAAGGTCGGCGAGAACGGTCTGATCGTCCACATTCCTCATACTGACCCTATCCCCGACAGCGAAGTCTATGTCGATCTGCCGAAATCGGCACTGCTGATGTTCGACCCGGCAACTGGAAACCGGATATGAATGCGCGGGGCCACATGGCGGGCACGTTCACAGCCACAGTCGAGAACTTGCCGCAGGTAACCCCGGAGCAACGCGAAGCCATCGTTTCCGCACCGCGCACAAGCGAGATGCATCGCGCCTTCATGGCCGACATACCGGCGATGAGCATGGTTGAGACCGGAGGGGCGGCCAGGGGTGCAACCATTCCTCAAGCCTTTACGGTCGCGGCCTGGAATCTCGAACGGGGTCTGTTTCCAGAAAAGAGTGCCGCATTGCTGGCCAGCCAGACACCGGACATCGTCTTGCTGACGGAAATGGATTGCGGCATGGCGCGCACGGCCCAGCGCCATCCGACCGCCGAGCTGGCGTCGGCTCTGGGCATGCATTATTCCTATGGCGTCGAGTTCTTCGAAATTGGTCTCGGTGGAGAAACCGAGCGGCCTTATTGCGTCGATTCTCACAATCAGATCGGATGGCACGGCAATGCCATCCTGAGCCGCGCCGCGCCTGTTGCTTCGGTGCTGATCCGGCTCGACGATCATGGTCACTGGTTTGTCGATGGTGACTTTGTCGTGGACCGCAACCAGCCCCGCATCGGCGGGCGGATGGCGATTGCCACCATCATACCCACCGACGCGGGCAATATCTGTGTTGCTTCCGTGCATCTTGAAAGCAACGGTGATTCCGCCCATCGCGCGGCACAGACGGAACGGCTGATCGAGGCGCTTGATCAGTTCGCTCCGGACGTGCCTGTGCTGATCGGCGGAGACCTGAATACCGGCAATTCCAGGGATAATCCGGACTGGCGCGACGAGGCGCTGTTCGACCTGGCCCGCGTCAATGGCTATTCTTGGGAGAACAATGCCGAAGGCACCACAACGCGTCCGAGCCTGCTGACACCGCATCCGACCCGCAAGATGAAGCTGGACTGGTTTGCTTCACGTGGTCTGTCCATGGACGGTGCAAGCATAATCCCGGCGCTTGATCCGAACGGCGAACCGCTGTCGGATCACGAACTGATTGTTGGTCACTTCGGGGTAGCCTGAGCGTAGAGATGTGAACTGGCGCCACAGTCCGAGCCGTGCCGCCGGTTTCTGGTCAGTCAACCGGCTCGGCCGCTGGCAAGCTCTCAGACAGATTGGCAACCATCGTTACCAGAGCCGTCATCAGCACCTCGCGCTGTTCCTCGTCGACGCCCTGCAGAGCGTCCTCGAAGAGGTCTGCAGCCACCGCCTTGATCTTGGAATAGGCAGCAAGGCTCTTGTCGGTGGGAACCACCCGCTTGACGCGCCGGTCGGTCTCGTGCGGGGAGCGTTTGACCCAGCCGCCTTGCTCCATCCGGTCGATCAGGCGCGACACGCTGATCGGTTCGATCTCCATCAGCTCCGCAAGCCGCGCCTGCGTCGGGTCCCGTTCCCGTACCACCCGCACCAGCAAACGCCACTGTGCGGTCGACAAGCCGAAGGCCTGGCCGCGTCGCTCGAAATTCTTGCGCAACAGCCGTCCCGTGTCGTGGATCAGAATGCCAAGGTCTTCAATGGACGTCTTTTTCATAAGCCAAGCTTATAATGAGCATGCTCATTGAGCAAGGGCGCGGATTCAGGCGTCTTGCCTGGCGGGGCTTCTGTCCCGCGAACGATCGGCCGAGATCGACACATTGATCGAAACCGCGAGATGTGGCAACGCTCTCGAAGCAAACCATCGGCACTGAGAGCATTCATGAACGACCCGGATTTCATCATCATTGGCGCCGGCTCGGCCGGCTGCGTCATGGCCGAACGGCTGTCGGCCTCGGGCCGTCACAAGGTGCTGGTGCTCGAAGCCGGCGGCGACGACCGCCGCTTCTTCGTGCAGATGCCGCTGGGCTACGGCAAGACCTTCTTCGACCCGAAGGTGAACTGGATGTACCGGGCCGAACCCGACGCGGGGCTGGCCGGAAATGTCGATCACTGGCCGCGCGGCAAGGTGCTCGGCGGCTCATCCTCGATCAACGCCATGGTCTGGGTGCGCGGGCACCGGCAGGACTTCGATGACTGGCGCGATGCCGGCAATCCCGGATGGGGCGCTGACGAGATGTTCTCAGCCTTCCGTGATGTTGAATGCGCGGTCATCGGCGAAGATGCCGTGCGTGGCCGCAAGGGTCCGCTTAACCTGTTCCTGCCGGGAAAGACGGTCCATCCGCTGACCCGCAAATGGTTCCAGTCGGCGCAAGCCCTCGGCCTGCCGCTCAATCCGGATTTCAACGGCGAAAGCCAGGAAGGGGTCGGTCTTTTCGAATTCACCATTCACGGCGGCCGCCGCCTGTCCGCGGCCCGCGCTTTCCTGCGCCCGGCGATGAAACGCTCCAATCTGCGGGTCATCACCGGCGCGCACGTCACCGGCCTGGCCTTCGACGGCGCCCGCGTGACCGGCGTCACCTATAGCCGCAGGGGAAAGACCGCGACGGTGAAAGCGGCGCGCGAAGTCATTCTCAGCGGCGGATCGGTCAACTCGCCGCAGCTGCTGCAACTCTCCGGCATCGGCGCGGCTGACCATCTCAAGGGGCTTGGCATCGATGTCCGTGTCGACAATGCCAATGTCGGCCGCAATCTCGAAGACCATATCGGCACCAACTACACCTTCCGCGCCAACTGCCCGACCATCAACCAGCAGCTCGGGCCCTGGTGGGGCAAGCTTTCGGCCGGGCTGCGCTATATTCTGCTGAGGGACGGACCGCTCTCGGTCAGCCTCAACCAGGCCGGCGGTTTCATCCGCACTTCGCCGGACCACGCGCGGCCCAACATGCAGCTCTATTTCCAGGCCTTTTCCACGGTCATCCCACGCCCCGGCGAACGCCCGATCCTGAGCCCCGACCCGTGGCCGGGCTTCTCCATCGGCTGGTCCAATTGCCGGCCGAAAAGCCGCGGCGAGATCATGATCCGCTCGGCCGACCCGTCGGAGCCACCCCGGATCACCCCCAACGCTCTGTCGCATGAAGACGATGTTGCCGAAATGCTGGCCACCGGAAAGTTCATCCGCCAGATGGCCGCGGCGAAGCCTTTATCCGATTGCATCGAGGCCGAATTGCTGCCCGGGCCTGATATTACCGAAGACGAGGCGATGATCGCGGACATCCGCCGCCGCTCCGGCACGGTCTATCATCCCGTCGCCACCTGCCGCATGGGGCCAGACCCGGCAACTTCGGTGGTCGATGCGCGGCTGCGCGTTCATGGCGTCGAGGGCTTGCGGGTGGTCGATTGCTCGATCTTCCCCAATATCGTCGCCGGCAACACCAATGCCGCAGCCATCGCCACTGGTTGGCGGGCCTCGGAACTGGTGCTTCAGGACAGCGCCTGACGGGTGGAAGCCTGCCACTCGGCCAAAGCTGCGATGATGTCGGCTGCGACCGTGGCGGCAATCACCTCGGGCCGCTTGTCGGCGATCTTGCGGCCGATCGGGCAGACCAGCTTTGAAAGCCGCGCCTTGTCACCGCCCTCGCGAATGAATTGGTGCTCGAAGGTGGCACGCTTGGTGTCGGAGCCGATCATGCCGACCTGGGCCAGGTCATCGCGCTTGAGCGCCGCCGAGACAATCAGGAAATCCAGCGCGTGGTCATGGGTCAGCACGATCACCGCGCTGCCGGGCGCAATGTCCGCCACCAGGCTTTCGGGCAGGGCGGTCAGATGCCGCTTCGCGCCTTCAGGTGTCAGATCCAGCTCATCCGCCCGCGTTTCCGCCACATGCACCTTGACCGGCAACAGCAACAGTGCTCGCGTCAACGCCCGACCGACATGGCCGCCGCCAAACAGCCAGACCTCGGGATCGCTTGCGTCTTCGGCCTCGACCATGGCCCCGATCTCGCCGAAACGGGCAGGGGGGATCACCTCGAACGAAAGCGTCACATGCCCGCCGCAGCACTGCCCGATCGCCGGCCCCAGCGGCAATGCCATTGGTTCTGCGGCAGCCCCGGCGAGAATCTCCCGCGCTTTCTCGATGGCTTCCAGTTCCAGCCGCCCGCCGCCAATGGTGCCGAATGCCGAGGTCCTAGACACCAGCATCCAGGCATCGGTGTTGCGCGGCGTCGAGCCCTTGGCCTCGACGACCCGGATCAGCACAAAACCGGGCTCCCCGGAGTTGGCTGCAAAGTCACGGAAAGCCTCGAGCCGCGCCATCAGGCGTCCGCCCCGTCCTCTCCGGACATATAGGCTTCCGAAACCATCGCCTTGAGCCGTTCCACCGCCATCAGCACCCGCTCGGGCGTTGCCGGCGCATCGAGTTGCGGCGAAACCTGGTAGTCGGCAATCGAGGCAACGGCCATGCCCAGCGCTTCGAGCACCGAAATCGGCAGCATGAAGGGCGGCTCACCCACAGCCTTCGAGCGCCGGATCGTCGGTTCGCGGTTTTCGGCCCACTCGGCCAGACGAACATTGAAGATCTTCGGCCGGTCGGAGGCGAGCGGGATCTTGTAGGTCGATGGCGCATGGGTGCGAAGCCGGCCCTTGTCGTCCCACCACAGTTCTTCCGTGGTCAGCCACCCCATGCCCTGCACGAAGGCGCCTTCAATCTGGCCGATATCGAGCGCCGGATTGAGCGATTTGCCCGCGTCATGCAGCACGTCGACCCGATCGACCTGGTATTCGCCGGTCAGCGTGTCGATGGAGACTTCCGACACCGCCGCGCCATAGGCGAAGTAGTAGAACGGCCGGCCCTTGCCGGTGGCGCGGTTCCAGTGAATGTCTGGCGTCTTGTAAAAACCGGCGGCAGAGAGCTGGATCCGCGCCTGGTAGGCGAGCTTGATGAAATCCCCGAACGGCAGCAGTTCATTGCCGACCCGCACATGGTTGGGCTCGAAGGCCACCTGATCTTCAGGAATGTTAAATTTCTCGGACGCAAATGCCACCAGCCTTGTCTTGATCTGCTGCGCCGCATTGGCCGCGGCCATGCCGTTGAGATCGGTGCCGGATGAAGCGGCCGTGGCCGAGGTGTTGGGCACCTTGCCGGTGGTGGTGGCGGTGATCCGGATCGTATCGAGATCGACCTGGAATTCCTCGGCCAGAACCTGCGCCACCTTGGTGTTGAGCCCCTGGCCCATCTCGGTGCCGCCATGGTTGAGGTGGATCGACCCGTCCTGGTAGATATGCACCAGCGCGCCGGCCTGATTGTACCAGGTGGCGGTGAACGAGATGCCGAATTTCACCGGCGTCAGCGCGATGCCTCGGCGGATTACAGGGCTGTTCTCATTGAAGTCGATGATCTCGGCACGGCGCGCCTGATAATCCGACGAGGCTTCCAGGTCCTCGACGATGCGCGCGATGATGTTGTCCTCCACCTTCTGGTGGTAAGGCGTCAGATTGCGGCCTTCGGGGTCATCCCCCTGACCATAGAAATTGGCCTTGCGGATCTCCAGCGGATCGCGGCCAAGGGCATAGGCGATTTCCTCGATCATCCGCTCGCCGCCGAGCATGCCCTGCGGTCCGCCGAAGCCGCGAAACGCGGTGTTGGAGACCGTGTTGGTCATCATCGGCTTGGAGACCAGCCGCACATCCTTGTAGAAATAGCAGTTGTCGGCGTGAAACAGCGCCCGGTCGGTCACCGGCCCCGAGAGGTCGGAGGAAAATCCGCAGCGCGCCGCAAAGCTCGCGTCAACGGCGTGAATGACGCCGCTGTCATCAAAGCCGATATCGTAATCGACGACGAAGTCATGCCGCTTGCCGGTGATGATCATGTCGTCGTCGCGGTCCGGCCTGATCTTGACCGGGCGGTTGAGCTTCTTGGCCGCAATCGCTGCGATGACTGCAAACTGGTTCGACTGGGTTTCCTTGCCGCCGAAACCGCCGCCCATTCGCCGCACCTGCACGGTGACGGCGTTCGAAACGGTGCCGAGCGCATGCGCCACGATGTGCTGGACTTCGCTCGGGTGCTGCGTCGAGGACCAGACGGTGACTTCATCGTCCTCGCCGGGAATGGCAAAGGCGATATGGCCTTCGAGATAGAAATGGTCCTGTCCGCCAATCCGCATCTCGCCCTGAAGCCGGCGCGGGGCGGCGGCGAGACCGGCCTCGATGTCGCCGCGCTCGAGCTTCAGCGGCTCGGTGACCAGTGGGTATTCGGCTTCCATGGCTGCGCGCACATCGGTGACATGCGGCAGATCCTCATAGCCGATCACCGCCTTCTTTGCGGCGCGGCGCGCCAGTTCGCGGGTCTCGGCGATCACGGCGAAGACTGGCTGCCCGTGAAACAGCGCCGTCTCGGTCGCAAACATCGGCTCGTCGCCCGACCCGTTGGAGGAGATGTCGAGGCTGCCCGGCACATCGGCAGCCGTCAGCACCGCCACCACACCCGGTGCTGCGCGGACCGGATCCAGATCGACCGCCGTGATCCGTGCGTGTGCCCGCTCGGCAATACCGAGATAGCCGTGCAGGGTGCCTGCGGGTTCGGCCATGTCATCGATATAGTCGGCGCTGCCGGTGACATGCTTGTGAGCGGAATCATGCTTGCGCGGCGTATGGGCCCCGCCTGCAATTTCGGTCCGGCTGCGTGGGGGTGCTGCGTCCATGATCAGGCCTCCGCCAGCGCCGGGTGGCGTTCGATGCGGGCAGGGGCTCCGCAGGTTTCAAGGAAGAACCGGATCAGCAGGTTCTGCGCCGTCAGCATCCGGTACTCGGCACTGGCGCGCCAGTCCGACAGCGGCTGGTAGTCCTCGCTCAGCGCCGCCCGCGCCGCCTGCACCGTATCCCATGACCACGGCTGCCCAATCAGCGCTGCTTCGGTCCTGGCCGCGCGCTTGGGCGTGCCTGCCATACCGCCGAAGGCGATCCGCGCCGAGGTAACGACACCGTCGGCGTCCGTATCCAGATGAAACGCGCCGCACAGTGCCGAGATGTCTTCGTCGCGGCGCTTGGAAATCTTGTAGACCGCGAAGAAAACGTCCTCGGCAAGCGCCGGCACGAAAATGCTTTCGACGAACTCGCCTGGCTGCCGGTCCTGCTTGCCGTAGCCGATGAAGAAATCCGCGAGCGGCATGGTTCGCCGTGTCTCGCCCTTGCGCAGGGTCACGGTTGCACCAAGGGCGATCAGCGGCGGCGGCGTGTCGCCGATCGGCGAGCCATTGGCGATATTGCCGCCGACCGTGCCCATGTTGCGCACCTGTTCGCCGCCGATCCGGTCCCACAACTCCGCCATCTGCGGAAACACCGACACCAGCGCGCCGCGCGCCGAGGTGTAGGAGACGCCGGCACCCAGCGTGATGCCGGCTTCATCGATCTTGATCTGCTTGAGTTCTTCCAGGTGACCGATATGGATCACCGGGGAGATGTCGCGCATGTGCTTGGTCACCCACAAGCCGACATCGGTCGAACCGGCAACGATCGTTGCCTCCGGATGCGCTGCGTAGATCTCGGCCAGGTCATCCAGATCGGCAGGCACGAAGGTCGTGCCGCTGTCATGCTCGATGGTCGCCCGTGCACCGTCGGCAAATTCCAGAAGCGCTGCGGTAGTGGCATCATATTCGGCCACCAGCCGGTCATTGTCCGCAGACGGAAGGGTGCTGGCAGCAGCCAGTGCCGCTTTGACAATCGGCTCATAGCCGGTGCAACGGCACAGATTGCCCTGCAGCTGCCGTTCGATATCGGCTTCGCTCGGGTTCGGTTCCGCAAGCCACAGCGCATGCAGCGAGGCCACGATGCCAGGCGTGCAGAAACCGCATTGCGAGCCGTGATTGTCCACCATCGCCTGCTGCACCGCGCTCAATGCGCCATCGGGACGATTGAGATACTCCACCGTCACCACATGCGTGGCATCCAGCGACGCCGTCAGCCGGATGCAGGCATTGACCGTCTCGTAGCTCAGCAAGCCGTTGTCGATACGCCCGACCAGCACGGTGCAGGCGCCGCAATCGCCTTCCGCGCAGCCTTCCTTGGTGCCCGTCAGCCGGCGGTCGAGCCGCAGCCAGTCAAGCAATGTCAGGTCGGGTGCGATACCCGACAGCTCGACGGTCTCGTCGTTGAGCCGGAAGCGGATCGATGTGCGATGCGACTGAGCCATGTCACCTCTGTATTTTTGAACCAATTGGACAAAACTTATCCCAGCAGGTCCCGGCGCGAAAGACTGCCTGCAGGATAAGACAGTTTCAGGCAAAGCCGGTCAATTGCTTTCATTTATAGCTTTATCCTCAGGGAGACCGTCCAGCGGGTGCGCGCCCGCCCGGCCGAGATACTGGCTCTGAAGATCAGCGGTAGACCGCTTCCCGATCGCATCCCGGTTGGCTTTCAGCCAGCTTTCCGCCTCTGCGCGGCCACGGTCCCTCAGATCGGTGAGAAACGACCAGCGTACGTCGAACTTCGACGACACAGGCAGGTTCTCGAGCGCTTCATCCGAGCGAACCGAATGCACCAGGATGTGCTTGAGCTTGTCCTTGTGCTCGTCCTTGAGCCAGTCTTCCTCGATCAGCCGGGTGACGAAATTGATCGCCCGCATCTCGTCAATCAGGGACGAATTGAAGGAAATCTCGTTGATTCGGTTGAGGATTTCCGGCGCTGTCATCGGCAGGTCATGGCGCTCCATCGGGTTGATGTGGACGATCATCACGTCGCGGCTGTCGCATTCATAAAAGAACGGGAACAGCACCGGATTGCCCATATAACCGCCATCCCAGTAGTGCTCGTTGCCGATCTCGACAGCCTTGTAGAGAAACGGCAGGCAGGCCGAGGCCATCACCACGTCGACGCTGACTTCGCTGGTCTTGAACACCCGGACCCGGCCGCTGCGCACATTCGTCGCGCTGAGGAAAAGCTTGATGTCGCAGTGGTCGCGCAGCCCATTGAAATCCACGCTTTCCAGCAACAGGTCTCTGAGCGGATTGACGTCGAACGGGTTGAGTTCATAGGGCGAGAATGTGCGCGTCAGCGTATCGAGAACCGCAAAGCTTGCGGCATTGAACGCCTCCATGCCGGGGATCTCGATCTGCGGAAGATGGTGCATCGGCGACCACACCGAACCGCCATGGCTTGAGCTGCGCCAGAAGTCTTCCAGCGCCTTCTGGCCGCCCTTGCGCCCACCATTCATCATGCCATGGGCAAGCACGACGGCATTGACCGCGCCGGCACTGGTTCCCGACAGCCCTTCAAAGTCGATGTCGGGCTCGTCGAGCAGCCGGTCGAGCACGCCCCAGGCAAAAGCCCCGTGCGAGCCGCCGCCCTGAAGCGCCAGGTTGATAATCTTCCTTTTTCCTCCCGCCGACCGGGCGCTCATTGCGCGGTCCAGCCGCCATCGATCGGCAGCGCCGCACCGGTGATCTGGGCGGCCTGGTCGGAGGCGAGGTAATTGGCCAGGGCCGCGATCTGCTCGACCGTTACAAACTGCTTGGTCGGTTGCGCCTTGAGGATCACGTCGCTGATCACAGCTTCCTCGGTCATGCCGCGCGCCTTGGCGGTGTCGGCAATCTGGCCGCTGACCAGCGGCGTCTCGACATAGCCGGGACAGATCGCATTGGCGGTGACGCCGAATTCGGCCCCTTCCAGCGCCACGGTCTTGATCAGACCCAGAACCCCGTGCTTGGCGGTGACATAGGCGCTCTTGAACGGTGAGGCGATAAGGCCATGCGCGGAAGCGATCGCGATGATCCGGCCGAACCCGTTCTTTTTCATGCCCGGCATGGCAGCCCGGATGAGGTGGAAGGCAGAGCTCATGTTGATGGCGATGATCGCATCCCATTTGGCAATCGGGAAATCCTCGATCTTCTCGACATACTGGATGCCGGCATTGGGCACGATAACATCGACCGAGCCGAAATGCTTCTCGGCCGAGGCAACCAGATCGGCGATTTCCTCGGGCTTGAGCATGTTGGCGCCATGGAAGATCACGTCACCCGCGCCAAGCGAGGCTACCCGTGCGCGTGTTGCTTCGATTTCAGCCTCGTCGCCCAGACCGTTGAGCACCACATTGTATCCCGCGGTGGCGAAACTCTCGGCGATTCCCAGGCCGATGCCGCTGGTGGAGCCGGTAATGATCACGGTTTTCATGTGAAGGTCCTTTTGTGAATTGCTGCAACGCACAATAAGCATTCACTGGAAAAGTTCCAATCAAGTTTTGGTTAGTCCCTGGGCAAAAAGCCAGCCGGTGGCAGCTTCCGGGTTGTCACCCGGGCTGATCGGGTTCATGGAGAAAACAGATCCGATCCCTCGCTTTGCCAAGTTCCTTGCTCATGTCTCGACCCGCTGAATATTCCGGCTCCTCACCGCAGCGTGATCGCACGATCGTGATGACCGCCATCGCCGGGGCCCTGGCCATGGCCGTGGCAATGGGGCTGGGGCGCTTTTTCTACACGCCGGTGTTGCCGGCTATGATGTCGGGACTTGGACTTGGTCCGGCTGAAGCCGGGTGGATCGCATCGGCCAATTATGTCGGTTATCTGCTTGGCGCCATTCTCGCGGCCTATGGCTGGGCCGAAGGCATCGAGCGCAAGGTCGCGCTGTCAGGTCTGGTGGCGACCGCGTTGCTTCTGCTAGCCATGGGCGTCTCCAGCAATGTCTTCGTGCTGGCCATCATCCGGTTTCTGGCGGGGGTCGCCAGTGCATTTGTCATGGTCTTTACCTCGGCCATCGTGCTCTCGCACGGTCTGGCTGCCAACAAGCCCTGGGTCCAGTCCAGCCACTTCGGCGGTGTTGGCGCAGGCATAAGCATTTCGGCGGTCATGTTCGGGTTGATCATACTTGCCGACAGTGGCTGGCGCATGGCCTGGATCATGGCTGCCGTCCTGGCATTTGCTGGCTTGATCGTGGTGTCGCGGTATCTGCCGCGCGATATCGTGCGCGCAGGCCCTGCAAAAAAGGAACCACCGCTCGTCTGGACCCCGTCGCTGGCGGCGCTGACCATCGCCTATGGCATCTTCGGGTTTGGCTACATCGTCACCGCCACGTTCCTGGTGGCCATCGTCCGCGATGGGGGAGGTTCCTCGCTGTTTGAGGCCGGCGTCTGGCTTGCCACCGGCATCGCCGCCGCCCCGTCGGTGGCTTACTGGATGCCTGCAGTGCGGCGCGTCGGCCTCGCCAATGTCTTTGCCCTTGGCTGCCTGGTGGAAGCGATCGGCGTGGCGGCAAGCGTCCTCCTGCCGCTGCCCGCTGGCCCCATCATCGGCGGCGTGCTGCTGGGCGGCACGTTCATCATGGTCACCGCCTTTGGGCTTCAGCTTGGCCGGCAACTGGCCACCGAAAGCCCGCGCCGGGCGCTGGCGCTGATGACTGCCGCCTTCGGCACCGGCCAGATCCTTGGTCCCGTGGTGGCCGGTTACCTTGCCGACTGGTCGGGAACCTACACCTGGGCAAGTCTCGCCGCGGCAGCCGGGTTGCTCGCTTCGGCTGCTATCGTGTTGATCTATTGCCGACCCCGGGCCGTGTGAAGCCGCCCGTCATCCTGGACCGTCACGGATCCGGCAGCGCAAATTCGCGGCAACCCAGAACCACTGAGCACGAAGAGCCATTGTTTCAGCACATTGGCGTGAGCATTGGGCCGTTCGGATTGCCGTCTCTGCCCCGGTGTCATAGGTATTTGCCCGAGCCACGACGAATCACGCCCTGCCTTGCAGGACACAGTTCAGGATCCCGCCCGTGTTTGAATCTTTCTTCCCGAAACCGAAAATCTTCTTCCCGTCAGTCCTCATCTGGGCCGGCCTGGCAATCGCCATCTGGTACGGGGCAGGGGACAGTATCGGTGCGGCATTGGGCTTTGCATTGCCCGAGCCGGAAGGCGAGCCGATTGTCGGACTGAGCTATTTCTACACCTCGTCCTTCCTCTGGTTTTACGTCTATTACATCGCCTGGTCGCTGGCCTTTGCGGCGTTCTGGTTCACCTACTCGCCGCACAGATGGCAATGGTGGTCGATCCTCGGTTCCGCCTTCATCCTCTTCACCACCTATTTCGGCGTCCAGGTGTCGGTGGCGCTCAACAATTGGCGCCGGCCTTTCTTCGACCAGTTCCAGCAGGCACTGACCGGTGATGGTACCGTCTCGCAGGCCGATCTCTATGGCCTCATCATAATCTTCTGCCAGATCGCCTTCATCTCCACCGTCGTCTATGTCGTCACCCGGTTTTTCGTCAGCCACTACGTGTTCCGCTGGCGCACGGCGATGAACAATTTCTACATGGAACGCTGGCCGCGGGTGCGCAACATCGAAGGCGCCTCGCAGCGTGTGCAGGAAGACACCATGCGCTTCGCCTCGATCATGGAAGGCCTCGGTGTGGCTTTTGTCGACGCGATCATGACGCTGGTGGCATTTCTGCCGATCCTGTGGGCGTTGTCGCAATATGTCACCGAACTGCCCGTGGTCGGTGAAATCCCGCATGCGCTGTTCATAGCACTGCTGTTCTGGGCCGCCTTTGGCACCGGGTTGCTCGCCTTGGTCGGCATCAAGCTTCCCGGGCTCGAGTTTCGCAACCAGCGTGTCGAGGCCGCTTACCGCAAGGAACTGGTCTATGGCGAAGACGATCCGTCGCGCGCCCAGCCGCCAACCACGCGTCAGCTCTTCGATAATGTCCGGCGGAATTATTTTCGGCTTTATTTCCACTACATGTATTTCAACATCGCTCGCGGCTTCTATCTCCAGGCCGACAATATATATGTCCATATCCTGCTTGTTCCGACCATTGTCACCGGCAGGATCACCCTGGGTATATGGCAGCAGATCCTGACAGCCTTTGGCCAGGTGTCGAACTCGTTCCAGTTCCTGATCAACTCATGGACAACCATTGTCGAACTGATCTCGATCTACAAACGTCTACATGCCTTCGAAGCCGTGTTCCGCGGCCAGGAACTCGATGAAATCGAGCGTGGCTATCTGGCGGAGCAGGGTGATGGCTTCGCCCAGCATGTTGCCGATCCCGCGCCAGGGGCCGGTGGTCCAGATCCGATCCAGACTGTGGAAGATCCAAAAAGATAGGGTTCGGGAGCGAGCGTTCCCGGTGTTTCGGTCAGCTCGCCGACCCGTCCGCCCTTGTATTGAGACGCTCGATCGCGTCCTGGTAGGTCACGCAGGCAACCTCCGCGCGTCCGCAGGTCTCGTCGACGAAGCGTTCCAGCGCATTCCAGTAGGCGCCGCCGTTCATTTCGACGAAGTGAAACCCCAGTTGCAGCGGACGCCGCTTGCTTGAATATTCGGCCTCGAAGGCCGCCCGGAACGCATCCAGTGCACGTTCTTCGAACTCTTGCGACTTCGAAGGGGTCTCGAGCGCGGCGGAATGGCGCACGAACAGATTGTAATCCATGGCAATGATCGCCCGCTGTTTCGGGCCTTCCGGGATCAGCGGCAGCGCGAAATGCGCGGTCGGCCTGCTGAAGTCCGGCGAAACCGGGCCCTTCGAGACCGTGCTGGCGTCATAGGCGAAGCCGCGGCTTTCCAGGGCGGCAAACAGCCCGTCCCCGGTCGCAAGATAGGGCGCGCGAAATCCCCTGATGGCGGATGTCGCAAACCGCCCCCAGCCCGACGGAGCTTCAGCATCGTTGTTTTCCCACGCCGTGCTCAGCGCGGTGTCGAACTGGTCAAACTCCTTGAGCCAGTCCGATTTGCTCCAGTCCTTGCCATCGAAATGGCCGCAGCCGTGGCTGCCGATCTCGTTGCCCGCCTGATAGGCCGACCAGATATGTTCAAGCCGCGTCAGCGCTTCGGCCTTGTCCTGGGCAAAGCCGACATTCGAGCGGCCGGCGGAATGTCCTGGGGCCTTGTAGGCCTCGCGTTCCGCCTTGCTCATCAGGAAGGTACAGGACAGGAAGTAGGTAAAGCGCGCGCCGCTGCGGTTCGCCATGGCCAGGCTGCGCTCCCACAAACGGTTGTCATGCGCCCCGTCAAAGGAAATCAGCACCAGCTGTTCCGGGCGTTCTTCCGCCTGGGCTGCGATGTCGACAAGGCCGGCGAACGCGGCCACCACTGCAGCGGTAAGGGCAGATAGTGCCGGTTTTTTTACGGAGGCAGGGGAGACTTCAGGCAAAAACATTATACTCGCGATCCGGTGCTACGCTGGACTGAAAAGGGTCGTGGATCAGTGACCACCAATTGCGGCGCAGATGTGAAAAAATCCTAACCGGAAGCGCAGCGAACGCATTTCTCCGCCATCGGATCGATCGCCAGCCGCTTGTCGGGAATGGCCTCTCCGCACTCCGTGCACCAGCCATACTCACCTTCGGCCAGACGCCGTTCCGCCATTTCGATGCGCACCAGATCGCGTTTGCGCGCCCGCTCCTGCGCCTCGGCCATCGCCTGCTGCTGCATCGCATCCATCCGCGACAGCCGGCCCACCGATTGCTGGTCAAGCGAGACCGGTGCCCGTGCCACCTGGCTCAGCGCAGACATGTTTTCGAGATCAAGTTTCTTTTCCTCAAGCCGCCTGCGTGCGGCCTCCAGATCCGGTTCCATCACGCCATCTTGGACCAGCCCGTGTCGCAACACAAATGCCCAGGGCCCGCGACACAAATACCGGTTTTCGTTGCTTCTAATACGGACCGGTCCGGGCTATGGTCGCCGCGCTGGTGGACGGCGATTGTCTCGCCCCGCGATAGGAGAAGAATGATGATCTGGCTCATTGTCGGACTGGTGCTGTTTCTGGGAATTCACTCGGTGCGGATCGCCGCGCCCGCGTTTCGGCAGGCGCAGATCGATCAGCGCGGCCTGAACACCTGGAAAGGCATCTATGCGGTGATCGCGATCATCGGCCTTGTCATTTTAATCTGGGGCTATGGTGTCGCGCGTCTCGACCCGGTGGTGTTCTGGGTGGTGCCGGCCTGGATGAGCCATGTGGTCGCGCTCGGAATGATCCCGGCCATGATCCTGCTGGTGGCCTCGCAGGTTCCGGCCGGACGCATAAAGGCCGCCGTCAAGCACCCGATGCTGCTTGCGGTCAAGATCTGGGCCTTGCTCCATCTTCTGGTCAATGGCGATCTGGCGTCGTTGCTGCTGTTCGGCGGGTTTCTGGTCTGGGCCGTTATCGACCGGATATCCGAGAAGCGGCGCCTGCGCGCCGGCATCACCAGCAATCCCGTCGCCGGGCCGGTGAAGTGGGATGTCATCGCGGTTGTCGGAGGCCTTGTGCTTTATGTGCTGTTTGTCGGCGGTCTGCACAAATGGCTGATCGGCGTGTCCCCGATCATCGGAATGTGAGCCAATTGGACGGGAGTCTGCACGCTTTCGCAGTGCTACCCCCTTACAGAAAACATAAAATCGGCTAGAAGGCCCCATACAACGCCGCTAGCGGCAGGATTTCGAGAGGGCCGGTTTCGGTCGGTGACGCAATGACAGACGACAATTCAACATTCATCCGCGAGGTCAATGAGGATCTGCGCTCGGACTACATGAAGGCGCTGTGGAAGCGGTTTCGCTTTGTCCTGCTTGCGCTTGCGATTGGTGTCGTGGCGGTGACTGCAGGGCTTCGCGGCTGGGAATACTGGAAAGAAACCACGGCAGCCAGATCCGGCGATGTCTTCCTGGCGGCTTTGGAGAAGGCTCGTGGCGGCGATACGGACGCGGCGCTGACGGAATTCCAGGAACTGGAGCAAACCGGCTACGGCTCCTATCCTGTTCTGGCCCGGATGCGCGCAGCAACGGTTCTGGCGGACAAGGGCGACACTGCCGGTGCAATTGGCGCCTTCTCCGAAATCGGCAAGGATGTGTCCCAGCCGGTCGCCATTCGCGACGCGGCCCGCGTGCGCGCCGCCTATCTGCTGATCGACACCGGCAGCTATGCCGACGTCCAGGCGGAGGTTGAAGTGCTGGCAGTGCCCTCGAACCCGGCCCGTCACTCGGCCCGTGAGGCCCTCGGTATTGCAGCCTACAAGGCTGGCGAGTTGAAGCAGGCGGCACAGTGGTTCGGCGATATCGATGCTGATCGCGAAGCCCCGGCCGGCATCAAGACCCGGGCCAGCCTGATGCTGGAAATGATTGCGGCCAAGGGTGGCGCGTCCTGAGCGGACGCCCATCCCGGCCCATGACGATGCCTGCGGGCAAGGATCAACCATGACCATTACCCTCGCCATTGTCGGGCGTCCCAATGTCGGCAAATCCACCTTGTTCAACCGGCTCGCCGGTCGCAAGCTGGCGCTTGTCGACGACACGCCGGGCGTGACCCGTGACCGCCGTCCCGGCGATGCCAAGCTGGTCGACCTGAGGTTCCGCATGATCGATACTGCCGGCCTCGAAGTCGCCGGCCCCGACACGCTGGAAGGCCGCATGCGCGCCCAGAGCGAAGCGGCGATGGACGAGGCCGATGGCGCGCTGTTTCTGATCGACGCCAAGGCCGGTCTGACGCCGGCAGACGAATTGCTGGCTGATATCTTGCGAAAACGCGGCAAGCCGGTGGTGCTGGTCGCCAACAAGGCCGAATCCAAGGGCTCGGAATCGGGCATGTATGATGCCTTCCGTCTCGGCCTTGGCGAGCCTTGCCCGATCTCGGCCGAACACGGCGGCGGCATGCTCGATCTGCGCGATGCGATCGTCGAAACCTTCGGCGAAGAACGTTGCTTTCCGCCCAAGAACGATCCGCTGGCCGAAGCCATCACCGATGTCGATATCCCCATCCCACAGGGCGCCGATGACGAGGACGAGGGCCCGGAATATGACGAGACCAAGCCGTTGCGCGTGGCCATCGTCGGTCGTCCGAACGCCGGCAAGTCGACGCTGATCAACCGCTTCCTGGGCGAGGAACGCCTGCTTACCGGACCGGAAGCCGGCATCACCCGCGATTCCATCGCGGTGGATTTCGAGTGGCAGAACCGCAAGATCAAGCTGTTCGACACCGCCGGGATGCGCCGCAAGGCCCGCGTCCAGGAAAAGCTCGAGAAGCTTTCGGTCGCCGATGCGCTGCGCGCCATTCGCTTCGCCGAAGTGGTGGTGATCGTGTTTGATTCGACCATTCCATTTGAAAAGCAGGATTTGCAGATCGCCGATCTGGTGGTCCGCGAGGGCAGGGCGCCTGTGATTGCCTTCAACAAGTGGGACCTGATCGACAACCGCCAGGAAAAGCTGGCCGAACTGCGCGAAATGACCGAGCGCCTGCTGCCGCAGATCCGCGGCATTCGCGCCGTCACTGTGGCCGGGCAGACCGGCGACGGCCTCGATCGGCTGATGGAAAACATCGCCTTCGTCCACAAGGTCTGGAACAAGCGGGTCTCGACCGCCAAGCTCAACCGCTGGCTCGACCACACCCAGGGGCATCACCCGCCGCCGGCCGTGTCGGGACGCCGGCTCAAGCTCAAATACATGACCCAGATCAAGTCGCGCCCGCCCGGCTTCATGATCTCCTGCACAAGGCCAGAGGCCGTGCCGGAATCCTACACCCGCTACCTGGTCAATTCGCTGCGCAAGGATTTCGACATGCCGGGTATTCCCTTGCGTGTGGTCTATCGCAGCGGCGACAATCCCTATGCGTCGAAGGACGGCAAGCCCAAGCGCGCATCGGTCATGCCGAAGAAGTCCACCCGGCGCACGGTGTCCGGCAAGCTGGCGCCGAAAAAACGCAGCGGTTGATGAAACCATCTGCGCGATCGCCGCGTTGGAGTGTTGACGAGTAATGCGTTTTTTCGGAGTCGCTTATTAACGCTCCATCAAGGTTAATGCTCCATTCTCAAGCACAGTATCGAGTATGTGTCTTGAGTTCGGAGTAGTTGTTTTGCGTCAGAAACGTCGTACGTCCGGCCGCGCCCAGTCCCGGCTTGGCCGCCTGTCTGCGCCCGTGGTCTTCGGCCTTGCGGCATTCCTTTCCTCACCGACCGTGACGTCGCATGCCGACATGGCCACAATGTTGGGCGGCAGCGAAAGCGCTGATGCGCGCTGGAAAACCTACCTCACCGCGTCACCGGCTGGATCGATCCAGGCTGCAGAGGTCGAGTTCTCCGATCCGATCCTGACCTCGTCCATCACCTCGGGCGCCGGTGTAACCCTGCCCAATGGCGACAAGATTGCTTTCCTCGGCAAGATCGGCGCAGCCGACCCGCGCCCCGACGCCGAGCGCGTCACCCGCCACCTCAAGCAGGGCCGTGTGATCGCCGTGGCGCCCGTCCAGCCGCCAAAGGATTTTTCCGCAGGTTCCGTGCTTGAACGACAGTCCGGCCTGCTGCGTCCGGCGCCTGATCTCAAGACCAGCATGGCGTTCCTCAAGCCCAGCATCCGCGGCAAGGAAATCGAGATAGCGACGGCGTTCTACCCGACAGGCCGGGCGGTCACCACGTCCCAGGTGTCGCCGGTTCTGGCGAGCCTGGTTACCAACGACAATCCCGATATCCTGGCCACCGCCTATGCGCCGCCGGAACCGGACTACGCCAAGCAGTCGCCATTCAGTTCGGTGCTGCGCGAAGAAACCAAGCGCGGACGTTTCATCCCGCCGGTTGACGAAAAGGACCATGCCTGGGCTGGTACGGCACTGCCTGCGAAGACATTCTCCGCGGCGGAGCAACGTTGCTTGGCGGCCGGCATCTATTTCGAGGCGAGGGGCGAAAGCGTCAAGGGTCAGGCAGCCGTGGCTCAGGTGATTCTCAACCGTGTCCGCAACCCGACCTATCCCGAAACCATCTGCGGTGTCGTGTATCAGAACAAGAACTGGCGCAACCGGTGCCAGTTTTCCTTCGCCTGCGATGGCATCAAGGACAGGGTTCGCTCTCCCAAGCATTGGGATATGGCCGAGGAGATCGCTCTGGCCACCACCGCAGGCAAGATCTGGCTCCCCGAAGTCGGCTCCTCGACCCACTATCACGCCACCTATGTCCGCCCGCCCTGGGCCCGCAAGATGCGCAAGGTTGGCCAGATCGGTCTCCACATCTTCTATGTCACCTATGGCGGCGGCTGGTCCTGATCGTCAGATCCCGGACCAACGGGGCGCGATCCGACGCCGAATGGCCGCAAATCCAACGGCCGTCGCTGTCATTTGCCTGTCACGTTCGGCCATGGATGCGCAAGCCCTGCGATCCCCGCATGAGGCGGTCCGGTCTGCGTGAGTCTGACGCAGCGCACCAAGTTTTTCTGATACTTCTGTAGCGGGTGCTGGAGCGGCTTCCTCAAGCCATTGAAAATAATGTATAAAATCCTTTTGTATCAAGGTCTTTGCGCGCCTTGACTATGATCTGACCTAAAACTATGTTGCGCCCGACTTCGATACGGACTTTTTCCGGTCGTCGCTGGCGAGTCAGGGGGGCGCATTCATGGATGAAAAGCGCGGTTCTGGCGGCCCGGAAGCTCCGGGCAATGGCGGTGGTACGGACAAGGGCCTGTCGGAAAACCTGGACGCCCGTCGCAAGCGCCTGGATGCCGAACTTTCAGCCCGCCGCAAGGTGGAACCGGAAGGTGGATCCAACAGGGAAGCTTCGAAGGGCTATGCACTGGCGGTCAAGCTGTCGAGCGAATTCATCGCCGGCGTGGTCGTCGGCGTGATACTGGGGTATATGTTCGATCGATTCTTGGGCACGTCGCCCTGGGGGTTGATTGTCTTTTTGCTGCTCGGCTTCAGTGCCGGGGTGCTGAATGTTTTGCGCTCGACCGGCGCAGTCGCCCAGCCGGGTCCCGGCGGGTCAGGCAAGTCCGGGGCGCGCGGCGAAGACGACGGGAATTAATGTCCGGCACGGCCGGATGGCGAAAATGAGGTTTTAGGTGGCAAACGATCCGATTAGTCAGTTCCAGATCAGCAAGCTCGTTCCCATCGAGATCGGCGGGCTGGACTTGTCGTTCACCAATTCGTCGCTGTTCATGGTCGGCACTGTCGCGCTTGCTGCCGGGTTCCTGTTTCTGACCACTGCAAACCGCGGACTGGTTCCTTCCCGTCTGCAGTCGGTCTCGGAGATGTCCTATGAGTTCGTAGCCTCGATGCTGCGGGATGGCGCCGGGTCGCAGGGCATGCGGTTTTTCCCCCTGGTGTTCTCCCTGTTCATGTTTGTCCTGGTCGCAAACCTGATCGGCATGTTCCCCTACTTCTTTACCGTCACAAGCCACCTGATCATCACCTTTGCGCTTGCCATGCTCGTCATCGGCACGGTGGTGGTCTACGGTTTCTGGAAGCACGGGCTGCATTTCCTCCAGCTTTTCGTGCCCTCGGGTGTTCCCGGCGTGCTGATGCCGCTGGTGGTCATGATCGAGGTGATCTCCTTCCTGTCGCGTCCGATCAGCCTTTCGGTCCGTCTTTTCGCCAACATGCTGGCAGGTCACATCACGCTGAAAGTGTTCGCCGGCTTCGTCGTTTCGCTCGGCAGCCTGGGCGCGCTTGGCGTCGGCACGGCAATCCTGCCGCTAATCATGACCGTGGCTCTGACCGGTCTCGAATTCCTTGTTGCCTTCCTTCAGGCCTACGTTTTTGCGGTGCTGACTTGCATGTACCTCAACGACGCCCTGCATCCCGGCCACTAGGATCCACTCACCGGCGGTCCGCCGCCAACGAAATCGCATCCATCCCATTCCAAAGGAGTTTTATCATGGAAGCAGAAGCAGCAAAGTACATCGGCGCCGGCATCGCTTGCCTCGGCATGGGCGGCGCAGGCATTGGCCTGGGCAACATCTTCGGCAGCTACCTGGCAGGCGCTCTGCGCAACCCGTCGGCAGCTGACGGCCAGTTCGGCCGTCTCATCTTCGGCTTCGCCGTGACAGAAGCTCTGGGCATCTTCTCGCTGCTCGTTGCCCTCCTTCTCCTCTTCGCCGTCTAATCGACGACAAGAGTTAGGTTTGCCACGCCGGATAACCCGGCGTGGCATTTCATCTGGAGGTGACCATGTTTGTTGTGACTACGGCTTATGCCCAGTCCAGCCCCACCGAAGGGACCAATTCGGAAACCGGCGCACTCGAGGGCGAAGCCCACACGAGCGGTGTGTTCCCGCCCTTCGATTCATCGACCTTCGCATCGCAGCTTTTGTGGCTGGCGATCACCTTCGGCTTGTTCTATCTGCTCATGTCCAAGGTCATTGTGCCTCGCATCGGCGGCATCCTGGAGCACCGGCGTGACCGGATCGCACAGGATCTCGATGAGGCCAATCGTCTGAAGGAAGAGGCTGACAACGCCATTGCTGCTTACGAGCAGGAACTGGCGGATGCGCGCAAGAAAGCTTCGGCAATTGCCGAAACAGCGCGTGAAAAGGCCAAGGCCGCTGCAGAAGCAGAACGGGCGTCAACCGAAGCCGAGCTGGGTGCCAAGATGGCCGATGCCGAAAAAAGCATTGCCGCCATCAAGACCAAGGCACTTGCCGACGTCGACACCATTGCCGAGGAGGCTGCCGGCGATATGGTCAAGCATCTTCTTGGTGGCGCCGTGACCAAAGCAGAGGTCGCCGCGGCGATCCGCGCTGCATCCGGCAAGTAAGCAGGGGAGACGTTCATGGACGCTACATTCTGGGCACTTATTGGTCTCATCATCTTTCTGGGCATCCTCGCTTACGTGAAGGTACCCGCGATGATTGCCGGCGCACTCGACAAGCGCGCCGATCAGATCCGCAATGAACTCGAGGAAGCAAAGAAGCTGCGTGAAGAAGCCCAGCAACTGCTTGCCGAGTATCAACGCAAACGCAAGGAAGCCGAATCTGAAGCCGAGAGCCTTCTCAGCGCTGCAGAAAAGGAAGCCGCAGCTTTGCGTGAGGAAGCCAAGGTCAAGTCCGAAGAATATGTCACCCGTCGCACCGCGATGGCTGAACAGAAAATTCGTCAGGCCGAAGCCGATGCGATCAACGAGGTTCGCGCCTCTGCGGTTGATCTGGCGATCGTTGCAGCTGAAAAGCTGATCAGTGAAAAGGTTGACGGCAAGGCCTCGGGCGAGTTGTTCAAGGCTTCTCTCGGAGAGCTGAAGACACGTCTTAACTGAGGATTTCTCAGCGACTGAAATCAAGGCCGGGATCATCTCCCGGCCTTTTTTGTGTCCTGGATTTGAGAAGCACGATGAACGCTGCTTAGAAGCACCGTCCGGTGCATCAGTCCTGGCGCATTGGCCGGAATGTCATTCTGTGCAAAGGGCAGGGGCCGTCATCGGCGATGGCCTTGAGATGCAGCTTTGCGCCGTAGCCCTTGTGCTTATCGAAGCCATAGACAGGATAGACGGTTGCGGCGCGCGTCATCAGCCGGTCGCGTGTGACCTTGGCGACGATGGAAGCAGCCGCAATCGACAGGCAGCGGGCATCGCCCTTGACCAGGGCGCGCGCCGGGCAGGTGAGCCCCACAGGCACATCACGGCCATCCACCAGCGCATAGTCGGCCTTGACCGGAAGCGCGCACAGCGCACGGCGCATGGCAGCCAGGCTTGCGGCCCTGATGTCGGTCGCCTCGATTTCGCGGGCTGATGCGCTGGCAACGGAAACCTCTGCCGAGGCCATGATCAGGTCGAACAGCAGCTCGCGTCGGGTGGCCGTCAAGGCTTTGGAATCATCCAGTCCCTCGGGAATGCAGGCTGGGTCGAGGACAACCGCGGCAGCGACGACGGGTCCGGCGAGCGGGCCGCGTCCGGCTTCATCAAGGCCGGCAACCAGCTGATACCCGCTTTGGACACAGTGCTGCTCAAAGCGATAGTCGGGTACCGCAGGGTAATCGGGAAACAGCGAATCGGGCGGGGTACGAGCCATGTTGCGGCGAAACTCGCACACCCGCCCGATCCTCTGCAAGGTCCGGCGGCGGGGACGGGATGCCGCACGGACGCCGGACCGCATTATGGGGCGAGATACGGTCCGGTTTTCTCACAGCGCCACCCGCAAGCCGGGTTCGCAGCGCTGCTCTGTCTCAAGAACTCTTTTCTATCTCAGCGCCCTGATGCAAAGATCCGGGCGCTGACGGGGCTTAAAGCAGGCTCAGCTGAACACCTTCGCCATGCGGAGGCACAAACTGGTCGGTCCGCAACGGTGCCTTGCGCATGTTCAGCCCGAGCCGCTTGGCCGTCAGCTCGAAGCGGCGGGCGATCTGCCAGGCATAGGGCCCGGTGCCGCGCATCCGCTTGGAGAACTCGGCATCGTAATCCTTGCCGCCACGCATCGACCTGATCAGCGACATCACGTGCCGGTAGCGGTCAGGGTAGTGCCTGAGCAACCAGTCCCTGAACAGCGGGCTGACCTCAATCGGCAGCCGCAGCATGACATATCCGGCTGCATCCGCTCCGGCTGCCTTTGCCGAGTCCAGAATGCGTTCGATCTCGTGATCATTCAGACCCGGGATCACCGGGGCCGCCATCACCGAGACAGGAATGCCGGCATCGGAGAGCGCGCGCATGGCTTCAAGCCGGCGCTCGGGCGTCGCGGCGCGCGGCTCCATGGTGCGCGCCAGCTTGCGGTCGAGCGTGGTCACCGAGAGCGCCACCCGCGCCAGGCCCTTGGCGGCCATGCGCTCCAGAATGTCGATGTCGCGCATCACCAGCGCTGACTTGGTGACGATGCCGACCGGATGACCAGCTGCTTCCAGAACCTCAAGCAATTGCCGCATGATGCGCCATTGCTTTTCGACCGGCTGATAGGGGTCGGTGTTGGTGCCGATGGCGATCGGCTGAACCTTGTAGCCCGGCCGTGACAATTCCCGTTCCAAAAGCCGCGGCGCGTCGGGCTTGGCGAACAGCCGCGCCTCGAAGTCCACCCCTGCCGACAGGCCCATATAGGCATGGGTCGGACGGGCAAAGCAGTAGACACAGCCATGCTCGCAGCCACGATAGGGATTGATGGAGCGGTCAAAGGACAGGTCAGGCGACTGATTGCGGGTGATCACCGTGCGCGGTTTCTCAATCTGAACTTCGGTCTTGAACGGCGCCAGGTCTTCAAGGCTGCTCCAGCCATCGTCAAACACCTCACGCGTGTTGACCTCGAAACGGCCCGATATGTTCAGACCGGCGCCGCGACCGCGCACCCGGTCATCGGCAATCCGCACGCCGCTGGCCGACATCAGAGCATCGGCTTCGGCGGCTCCCAGTGCGGGAGCAAGGGCAGTCTGTTTCAATGTTGCAAGGCTCGGCATGAAACCTCCATGAACACCGGGAGTGAGTTGGAAGCGGTCGGTGATCGTGATTATATTCCTAGCCGAAGTTGTGGAACGAAGCAAGAACAAATAGCCGAAGCCTGTTGATAAACTGCGAGACAGGGGCCGCACGCCCATCTGGCGCATCCGCCACACATCGATTAAAAGGGGCCATGATCAGTGTGTTGATTGAATGCAAAGACCAAGAAAAACCCCTGGCAGTTACCCTCGCGGCTCTTGTCCACGGCGCCGTCGAAGGCCTGATCGCGGAAGTGATCATCCTCGATCGCGGGTCCCGCGACAACACCGCCCTGTTGGCCGATGCAGCCGGCTGCCGCTTCCTTGAAGATCCGGATCTGCGCGATGTGGTGCGCTCTACCCGTGGCGATTGGCTATTGCTGATCGAGCCAGGCGCGAGGCCGCTTATCGGATGGATCGATCATATCGGTCAGCATATCATGTCTGGTCAGATGTCAGCGCGGATGCGACCGTCGCGGGAGTATAGGTTACCGTTCCTGCAGCGCTTTCGTCGCCGCCTGTCGGCGCTTGAGCATGGCGTGCTTATACCGAAACGTCAGGCCATTGCCAATGCGAAGTCCGGTCAGTCGCTCGAGAGCCTGGGACGAGGCCTGGCCATGACCAGGTTGAAATGCGAGATCGTTCCCGCATCCGTCCTCGCGCTGCAGTAGGTTTGTCAAGCAGACGAGTTATCGCCTTGTGCCTGTCGCGGCGACGAACCAGTTCGGCTTGTTCTGTTGCAAGGACGATGCTGCGGCCTGCGCCATTTCTGCGCTGTCAAAAATACCAAAGCAGCTCGCGCCCGAGCCTGACATGCGGGAAAGGCGCGCGCCTACCAAATCAAGCGCCGAGAGGCAGTCTGCGATTTCGTGCACCATGCGTTGCGCCGGCGGCTGCAAGTCGTTCCGGGCCGCTTCGAGCCATTTTACGAAACCATCCCTGTCATCGAGGGCCTCCGGGGCGGGCAGGGGAGCGTTGTCGCGCTCCTTGAGTGCGGAGAAAACAGCTGGCGTGGACACACTCACGCGCGGATTCACAATCACGAGATCAAGCCCGAAGCCGAGGTTAACCGGTGACAGCGTCTCGCCGATCCCGCGCGCAATCAGCGCCCGCCCATCAAGACACATGGGAACATCGGCGCCAAGCCGCAGCGCCAGTTGCGACAGGGCTTCTGGGTCCGGAGCATAGTCCCAGAGCGCGCACAGAGCCTTGAGCGTGGCAGCGGCGTCCGCCGAGCCGCCGCCGATGCCCGAAGCCACCGGCAGCCGCTTTTCGAGGCAGATCTCGACCGGCGGCAATTCGAGCCCGGACTGTCGCGCCATCTCACGCAATCCGTCCCGCGCCCGCACAACCAGATTGTTGCCAGCATCTTCACCCGACAACGCAGCCGCTTCCGGCCCTTCCAGCCGAAACATGTCGCGCTCAGCCTGTTGCACAGAGACCCGGTCACCAAGCTTGGCGAACACAACAAGGCTTTCAATCAGATGATAGCCATCCGCCCGTCGGCCGGTGATGTGAAGCGCCAGGTTGATCTTGGCCGGCGCGTCAATTTTCAGCATTGCATGATGAGGTGGCGATTGCGGCCTTGCAGGTTTGTGTGTCCAGCGAGGCCTGGCGCTTCAGAGTTTCTGAAGGCGCAAGACCACTCTTCTTGTCCGCGCCTGCGCCATCCTCGAGCTCGGCGGGTTCACTGCCCTGTTCGGTACCATTGGCCGTAGCGGGAACGGCATTGGCCGCATCGGTCAGGCCCTCTTTCAGCTTGCGCTCGATTTCAGGCAACAGATCCTCGGGCGGTTCGTTGCTCAGGGCGCGCTTCCACTGGAATGTCGCTTCCAGCTCACGCCCGACCCGCCAGTAGGCATCGCCAAGGTGGTCATTGATCGTCGGATCGGCAGGCTTGAGCTCGACCGCGCGTTCGAGTTCGCGCACCGCATCGTCGTACTGGCCGAGACGGTAATGCGCCCAGCCCAGCGAATCGACGATATAGCCGTCATTGGGCCTGAGATCGACGGCGGCGCGTATCAGGTCCATGCCCTCTTCGAGGTTGATGTTCATGTCGATCCAGGAATAGCCCAGATAGTTCATCACCTGTGGCTGGTCGGGGTACAGCTCCAGCGCACGCTTGAAATGGGCTTCCGCCTTCGGCCACTGTTTCAGCCGCTCATTGGCAATGCCGGCCTGGAAGAACAGGTTCCAGTCATTGCGCGTCGGCACTGGCCCGATAACGGAAATGGCGGTCTCGTAGGTGAGCGCCATTTCCACATAATCCTTGTCCTGCGACAGCACGCTGCCATAGGCCAGATAGCTTCGGATGTCCCTGGGATCGGATTCGATCAGTGCCTTGAGGTGGTCTTTGGCCTCGCCATTGCGGCCAAGATCGGCCAGCGCCAGACCCAGCTGCAATTCTGATACCCGGCGCATCGGCGAGGTGTCCGGCACGGCCTCGTAGAGCTTGATTGCTTCTTCAAGCTTGCCGAGCCTTTCGGTCAGCCCGCCCAGAATGACAAGCGTCGCAGCATTCTGCGGATCCAGCGTGCGGGCAAACTGAAGATATACCGCCACGGTTTCTTCCGCGCCCTCGCGGTTGAGCGCACTTCCCAGCGTGAACAGAACGGCGGCAGTGCCCTGCTGCGCCGTCATCACGCCCGGTTCCGGCTTGCCATCGCTTTCGATCCGTTGCTGAAGCGCGGCAAGCGGCGCGTAGCCGGGGGAAAACTCCTCGCCGGCGGCCAACGCATCAAGGGCTGCCCGCTTGTTGCCCTCGCGCGCTTCCAATCCGGCCAAGGCCATCACGGCGCGGATATAGGTGTCCGGCGCCGCGGCCCCCGATTGCGGATCGGCGATCAGGTCGGTGAACTGTTTCCGCGCCTCGGCTTTCTTGCCCATGGCCTGCGCCATGGCGCCGGCATGATAGCGGATGAAGACCGGATACCATGGTGGTCCTTCAAGCGCCTGGATCGACGCAATCGCCGCTTCGCCCTCGCCATAACCGAACTGCGCCCAGGCTTTCATCAGCGTGTTGAGCAGGCGGTCGATCGGATTGCTGTCATCGGGGTCAAGCAGGCTGGCGGCCTTGCGGTACTCGCGCTTGCTGATTGCTTCCACCATCAGGGCAAGCCGGGAAACCTGCGCCACGGCGGGGTCGTCTTTCAGTTCGCGGGCCAGAACGGCGCCTTCGGAAAACCGTCCACCGCTGAACAGCGCCACCATAAGCCGTTGCTTGACTTCGATATTCTTGGGGTCGAATTCCAGCGCCTTGCCGTAGAATTCGATCGCCCGACTGGTGTCATTGTCGACATCGGCGGTGCGGGCAGCAAGATAGGCCCCGGCGAAACCGAGGAAATTGGGTTGTGTTTCCTGTTCCTGGGTTGTGGCCGCCACGGCCTGGCTGGCTCCGGGAGCCATCGCTCCACCAAGGGTTAGGATAACACCCAGCGCAACGCTGGCCGCAAACCGGGCTGTCAAATTTCGCCGCATCAAGTCCTGCCTCATGTTCGTTCTGGCCATGCGTCGGCCATGTGCCGAAGCATATATACCCAACACAATGGCTTTTTTGGCGCAGGGCGGCAAGGCTCCAGCATGCCGCAGACAAAGGCTAATCCCCGTCGCGTTCAAATGTGGTCGTTTGAACGCTGACCTGCCGCGCTGATCCCAGGCAACAGCACATTGCGCACGCAACTGCATGCATGATGCCTCACAGCGCTGCCGACTTCAGCTCGCCCGGTTCACGCAAAACGCGATGACTTCGAGCAGCGCAGATTTCTCTGCCGAATCAGGCAGCGGTGCCAGTGCATCGCGCGCGATCGAGGCGTAATGCTCGGCCCGGGCCGTGGTGTCTTTCAGGCTGCCATATTTGGTAATCAGCCCCATTGCCTTTTCGAGCGCCGCATCGTCGGTCTTGCCGCCCTCGATGGCCTCGCGCCAGAACGCCCGCTCCGATTCGGAACCGCGGCGATAGGCAAGCACCACCGGCAGGGTGATCTTGCCTTCGCGGAAATCGTCGCCGACATTCTTGCCCAGGTCCTTGGCCGACCCGCCATAATCGAGCACGTCGTCGATCAGCTGGAACGCCAGGCCGAGATTCATGCCGTAGGATCTGAGCGCATTGCGCTCTGCCTTGCTGACGCCGGCCACGATCGGCCCGACTTCGCAGGCGGCTGAAAACAGCGCTGCGGTCTTGGCCCGGATAACGGCCAGATAGTCATCTTCGGTCGTTTCCATGTTCTTGGCGACCGACAATTGCAGCACTTCACCTTCGGCGATCACCGAGGCGGCGGTTGCCAGCACGTCGAGCGCTTCCAGCGAGCCGACCTCGACCATCATCTTGAAGGCCTGACCGAGCAGGAAATCGCCGACCAGCACGCTGGCCTGGTTGCCCCAGATCATCCGGGCGGTCGAGCGGCCGCGTCTGAGATCGCTCTCGTCGACCACATCATCATGCAAAAGCGTTGCCGTGTGCATGAACTCGACCGACGTGGCGAGCTTGATGTGGGCTTCGCCCTCGTAGCCAAACATCGTCGCCGAGGCCAGTGTCAGCATCGGCCGGAGCCGCTTGCCGCCCGAAGAAATCAGGTGGTTTGCCACTTCCGGGATCATGGCGACGTCGGAACCTGCCTTGGACAGAATCAGCTGGTTGACGCGCTCCATGTCGGGCTTGGTGTTTTCGACCAGCGGCTTGACCGAGGCGTCTCTTTGTTTTCCTTCGTCCAGTGATATGACTACGCCCACGGGTACGGACTCCTGTTAAAACTTTGTTTGCACATTATTCAGCGCTTCAACTGACGGCAAGCTGCGATTTGACGCGGGTAAGGCTTGATAAGTGTTAGATTTGGATGAAACAAAGAAGACACAGGGAGACACCATGCACGACCTCATACGCACCAATGACCCGGTCCTCATTTCATTCGTGGAAAGCCTGATGCGCGATGCCGGAATCGGCTGCATGGTGGCCGACAACGGAATGAGCATTCTCGAAGGATCCGTGGGGGTGATTCCGCGCCGCATCCTGGTTGATCCGGGCATGGCCTCCCAGGCCCGCCGGATTGTCATCGATGCGGGTCTGGAAGAAGAACTCAGGCCCTGGAACGACCGTGACGCAAACGCCTGACAGCAAGACGCTGAACGCTGCAGCCTCAACCACGATCGACGCCTTCCACAATGGCGGCTTTTTCCTGGTTCAGCCGGCGGGCAGCGGTCACCGGGCCGGCATGGATGCCATGTTGCTGGCAGCCACCGTGCCCGAGGGCGCAGCAGGGACGCTGGCTGATCTTGGCGCCGGCGCGGGCGCAGCCGGCCTTGCCGCCATCAATCGGCTGCCGGACCTGAACGCCGTGCTGATCGAGCGCTCGCACCCCATGGCCGAGTGCGCACGCAGATCTCTGGCACTACCTGAAAATGTGCATCTGGCTGCCCGCGCCGGCGTCATCGAGGCCGATGTGACCTTGACCGGTAGCCACCGTCGTGAGGCCGGGCTTGCCGATTACGCCTATGACTATGTCATCCTCAACCCGCCTTTCAATTCCGGGCATGACCGCAGGACGCCTGACCTGCTCAAGGCCGAGGCCCATGCGATGGAGAGTGATGATCTGTTCGAGCGCTGGCTTCGCACCGCTGCCGCCATCCTCAAGCCGGGTGGCCAGGTGTCGGTCATCGCCCGGCCGGAATCGCTGGCAGAGATCTTTGCCGCGCTGGGAAAACGCTTCGGTGGCGTCGAAATTACCCCGGTCATTCCGCGCACTGGCAGCGATGCGATCCGGATCCTGATCACGGCCATCAAGGGCAGCCGCGCCCGCATGCGTCTGCGCGACCGGATCCTCATCCACGAGGGCGAGGGGCACGCCTTTTCGGACCAGATGCACGGCCTTGCCAACGGCCGCGCCGCCTGGCCCCGGCAAACACCCAATCGTCCGTCAAAATAACCCGAGGCCCTCGCTGAGCCATTGTACTGGGTCAGAAAAGACATACATGGCGTGGTGCATGGAAATGCCGGCATGGATTGCCGTCGACAACAGGATTGGCCCGTCATGGTTTCTTTGAGTTCTTTCTACCCCGCCCGTTTTCGCAAGGATATCACCACCATCCCGGTCGTCAGGTTGCATGGAACCATCATGGCTGGCGGCAACCAGTTTCGCCAGAACCTCAACATCGCCACCGTGGCGCCCTTGCTGGCGCGGGCCTTCGCCGACAAGAAGGCGCCGGCGGTTGCCATCATGATCAATTCACCCGGCGGGTCGCCGGTGCAGTCGCGTCTGATCTACAAGCGCATCCGCGATCTGGCGGCCGAGAAAAACAAGAAGGTGCTGATCTTCGTCGAGGATGTGGCGGCCTCCGGTGGCTACATGATCGCTTGCGCCGGGGACGAGATCATCGCCGATCCGTCCTCCGTGGTCGGCTCCATCGGTGTCATCTCGGCAGGTTTCGGCTTCACCGGCCTGATCGACAAGATCGGCGTCGAGCGCCGGGTCTATACCGCAGGCGAGAACAAGTCGCTGCTCGATCCGTTCCAGCCGGAAAACCCTGAAGACGTTGCCCGGCTGAAGGATCTGCAGCTCGACATTCACAAGGTCTTCATCGATCTGGTCAAGGACAGCCGTGGCGTCAGGCTGAAAGACGATGCGGACCTGTTCACCGGTCGTTTCTGGACCGGTATTCGCGGCAAGGAATTGGGCCTGGTCGATGAGCTGGGTGACCTTCGGTCTGCACTGCGGGCGCGCTATGGCGACAAGGTCAAGATGCGCCTGATCAGCGCGCAGCGCGGGCTGTTTGGCCGCCGTGTGCCCGGCGTAAGCGCGTCAATCGCCGCCGATACGCTTGCAGGGATCGGTGAAGCAGGGTTGAATGCGCTGGAAGACCGGGCGCTCTGGTCCCGCTACGGCCTTTGATCCGCCTCGGAAACGTAGACGGGTTGCCGAAGCGGCCTAGGAATGAGTGAGGACAGGTGAGGGCGGAACCCGCCATTATCTGCAGATGGGACGCCCGGGTCTGAGGGTGAGGAAAGGACCGCTACACATGCCGCAACTTCTTTTGCTCGCCGCCGCCGGAGCCGTGGCCTGGCTTGGTTACAAGCGCTTCATCGCCGAGGCCGAACGCGTCAGCGCCAAGGTCCGCGACGCGGAAAAGGAAACCCGCACCGGCGCGCAAGGCACCTTGATCGAGGACCCCGATACCGGCGAATACCGGCTCAGAAAACCCGACGAATAGGGCCTAGTCGGATTATTACTGAGACGGATTCTTATGCGCCTCTCAAATTTTGAAGCATGCAATTCTGTGTGGTTTTTCTGGATGTCAATGCAATGTGACGGACTTGATAGTTAAATGTTACCTGTCCATCCTCTAGTCGAGGTCGAGTTCACAATTAGTTGAAAATAAAACTGAACTTATGCCGTCAGTATTAAGCAGGTTAACTTATATTTCCGAAGCAGCCACGAATTGCATTCCCAGCTGGATTTGAAAATTTGTTATATTGTTGGTTAAATTTGTAAAGGATGATAGTTTAGTAATTTAGTCGGTGGATTTGAGGCTGAAAATGCGGGATCTATCATTGCGAAAGAGCGCTCTACAGGTGCTATCTTTTTTGTCACTATTATTCCTCGTGATGTCGTTGGCCCGGTTTTTTCATCACCAAACGGACAGCATTTTTGTTGATTATTGGGACTACCTTTCATCATTCAGAATTGCATTTCCGCCGCTTTTGATTTTGTCTTTCTCCTATTTTGTAGCGTTCATAGGGGGGAAGAGGGTTGCGGATATTCCTAGCTCCGTGATTTCGTTTTTCCGAAATCGATACCTCCAGTCTGATTCAACGATGATTGCCGGTATCATTGTTACTTTTCTGGCGTGCGGTGCAATTTTGTCTAGGACGGAATTTACTGCTCCGCCAGAATATGAAAAGCTGGTAAACGCAATACTTGCCGGTGAAATTGATCGGTCTGCGGAAGCCAAGGATCTGTTGCAGAAAGTTGAAGAACGGAATCCTGCATTCGCAGACCATTTAAATTTGGTAGTCCAAACATTTGAGCTACGTCGCCAAATAAATCTGGAAGCGCATGTCTCGGACATTGTTCAGTCTAGGTTACTCATTCGCGCTCTCTCTAATCCGAGCAATGTTTCCTGGGGCAACCATCCAATGCGAATACATGCGCTTGCGGAAGCTCATTCGTTGATGGCGCAAGGAGTCCTGCAAAAGGGATCATCTAACCTCGTTGCCGGACTCGGAAAATTGAGCCCGAATGAGTTATTTGATGACGCAATTTCGCTTTACGAACAGGTTCGCACTAGCAACAATCATCGCCTTGCCACGCCTCAGCTGAGAGCCAGTGCGGCAAATAATATCGGTAATGTACATCTTTATAAAGGAGACCATCAAGAAGCGCTCGATGCCTATCTTGAAGTTGTGCGCAGCTATCCAGATTACAAATCCCCAGGCACTTTGGGTAATGTCATTGCCGCGCTGATCCTCCTTCGGAGGTATGATGATGCGGCTGTTTTTGGTGAGGAGGCAAAAGTCTGGGCGGAAGAAAATGGCAAGGCATTTCAAGATACCGCTCATTATGTGAGTATCTTGACGAATACCGGTTTTGCCCATTTGGCTGCTGGCAATTATTCAGATGCCACGCCTTTGTTTGAAGTGTCGGCGTTGATCGAAAATGATGCAGTTACGAAGCTCAACGTAGCGCTGAACTATGCAATGGGAGGGTTTAAGGATCAAGCTGAAAGCGCACTGCGAAAGATAAGTGCGCCCATAGGTTATAAGAGGCCCGAGTTTGAAAAATCAATGGTACCCGATATCCGCTGCTCCTATCTTGTTTGGGCCTTATACGACCCTTTCGCCGATTCGCGAGACATAGCTGCGCGCTTGTTCGTCTTTCTTGGCGAACGTAGAGCTCCCGATGAATTGGAGGTTTATGCTGACCATCTTAGGCTCGCGGCGCTGCGGCAGAGAGCAGCCCTATGGCTCCCACATTTCCCAGGCAGTTGCGCATATTTCAGCGCCATACCTGCAGTTCTTCGCTTCGTGCAGGGGGCTTCTCCCTTACAAGACTAATAGGCTGATAGTTACATTTCAATCAGAAAACATATGTACTTTTATTGATGCCTATATCGTTAGTTTCGCCCGCACTTGACCGTAAAGATGAGCCGTGGCACCTGTCGCCGCACATTCAAGGCTGCTCTCAAGGCGGCCCGCGAACCCATGATGCGCCATCCGGATCCCAAGCCATGACCGAAACCCTTCCAGATCACATGAAGCCGACCCGCTCGTTTCAGGCGCTCATTCTTGCGCTGCATCGCTACTGGGCCGATTACGGCTGCGTCGTGCTTCAGCCTTACGACATGGAAGTCGGCGCCGGAACCTTTCATCCGGCCACAACCTTGCGCGCGCTTGGCCCACGGCCATGGAACGCGGCTTACGTGCAGCCCTCGCGCCGCCCCAAGGATGGCCGTTATGGTGAAAACCCCAACCGGCTGCAGCATTATTACCAGTATCAGGTCATCCTCAAGCCCAACCCGTCCAACCTGCAGGAACTCTATCTCGGCTCGCTCAAGGCGATCGGCGTCGATCCGCTATTGCACGACATCCGCTTTGTCGAGGATGACTGGGAAAGCCCGACGCTTGGTGCCTGGGGTCTGGGCTGGGAGTGCTGGTGCGACGGCATGGAAGTCAGCCAGTTCACCTATTTCCAGCAGGTCTGCGGCATTGAATGCGCACCGGTGGCAGGCGAGCTGACCTACGGTCTCGAGCGCCTGGCGATGTATGTCCAGGGCGTCGACAATGTCTATGACCTCAACTTCAATGGCCGTGAAGGCGCCGAGAAGGTCACCTATGGTGATGTCTTCCTGCAGTCGGAGCAGGAGTATTCGCGCTACAATTTCGAGATCGCCGACACCGCCATGCTGCTCAAGCATTTCGAAGATGCCGAAAAGGAATGCGAAGCCATTCTCAAGTCCGGCGCGCCGTCAGAGCCGGGTGGTCTGCACAAATGCGTGCTGCCGGCCTATGACCAGTGCATCAAGGCAAGCCATGTCTTCAACCTGCTGGATGCGCGCGGCGTCATTTCGGTAACCGAGCGCCAGGGCTATATCCTGCGCGTGCGCAACCTCTCACGCCAGTGCGGTGAAGCCTTCCTGCTCACCGACGCGGGCGGCCACGGTTTCCTGCAGGCTGCTGAATAGGCCGCGCTGGAACTGCAACCGGCAAAAGCTTCACCCGGTCCGGCGTCACCTGAGCCCGGATCGTGGTTTTTCAGCTGGCGAGGGCGGAGGCGTTCTTGGCCTTCTGCTCCAGGGTCTTCCCGCCGGTATGATGCAGACGCTTGTCCTCATACATCGCCCGGTCAGCGCGCTTGACCAGGTCCTCCATCTTCTCGCCGTCCTGGCTTGTTGCCATGCCGATCGCCACGCTCAACGGCGCGTTGGAGTAGAACTGGTTGTTGATGTGCAGCAGTTCACTGATGGTTTCGACCATTGAGGTGACGGCCTTGCGGTCGGCTCCGGGCATCAGGATGGCGAACTCGTCACCACCGATCCGGGCCGCATGGTTGGGCTGCGACACCACGCCGTTGAGAACCTCGCCGAAGCGGCGCAGCAGCGCATCGCCGGCGTCATGACCGAGCTGGTCATTGGCCTCCTTGAGACCGTTCAGGTCCATCAGGATTGCCGAGACCGGGCGCAACGGCTTGCGTTCGAGCCTGTTGAGTTCATCCATGTAGAAGGCGCGATTGTGCAGCTTGGTCAGCACGTCGTGCTTGCCCAGATATTCGAGATAGGCCTCGGCCTTCTTGCGCGCGGTAATGTCGGTCAGCGCCACCTGGACCTGCGCCCAATCGGTCTCGTGTCCCGGCAGGACAGCAAAATGCAGCAGGATATGCCGTATCGACCCGTCGAGCGCGTAGTTCACCACCTCGCGCTGATGGTAGAGCTTGCCTTCCCACAGATCCATCAGCTGTTCCCGGAACGGTTTTTCCATCTCGTCGCGGAAGATCTCGGCCTGACGATGAAGCAGCGTCTGAACGTCGGGGGCGCCGAACAGGTCGAGCGTCGCCTGGTTGACGTCGATAACCCGGATCTCGCTCATGCACTGGCGCACAAATTCCGGATGCACATCCATGAAGACGCGGAAATCGACAATGCCCCGATCGCGTACGGATTCGATCAGCTCCCTGATCTGGCTGAAATCCTCGACCCACAGCGACACTGGCGAATGTTCGAACAGGCCCTCGGCGTGCTGCCGGCTCGAGTATTCGTTGCGCCGCGCATCTTCGCGCGCTGTCACGTCCTCGGTGGTCAGCAGAACCTGGCCAAGCGTGTCTTCATAGCCCGGCATCACCGAGCCCTTGAGCTGGATGTCCATGCGCCGGCCGGACAGCGAATAATTGACCGCATTGCTGCAAAATTCGGTCTTGCCCTCCCACAGGGCCGCCAGTTCATTGATATGGCTTTCGAACATGTCGTCACTGAAGACCACTGAAATATTGTCGACCAGGTGCCCCAGATCCCTGGCTTCGAACAGCTCCAGCGTCTTGCTGTTGACCTGCAGGATCCGGATTTTCTGGGAACAGGCCGCAACCCGGCGCATGTCTTCTTTGAGAAAGGCCCGGATGTCCGCCACGCCCTCGCTGCGCCACTGGTCGAACTGCTGCTTGACCCCGGAAAAGTCCTCGATCCACATCGCCACGGGTGCGAGATCGAAAATGGTGGCGTCGAAGGTCTTCATGTCGCAATCGTCCTGTATCTCTAAAAAATATGTCCGGTGAAATGAAAACGCTACGCAGGTCCAGACTGATGCTTCAACTATGAGACCGGAATGGTAAACCATTGCTTGACAAGTTCGCGGCGAACTTCGATTTCGGCACATCTTCTGCGTTGGCAAGGCAGGGTTCCGGCGCCTGCCATACCCGGTAAAAGCCGTTCTCAGCCGTGGGTGGCGGTCTATTGCGTGGATTTTTCGGGTGAGTGTGCGTAAGGTCGTTGCGCTGTCAGGTCGGGCCTGCGCGCATATATTTGAATTGTTTGGAAAGCCGGGAGTGGGCGCATGGGGACTTGGATCATCTTGGCGGTGCTGGCAGGCATCGTGCTTTACGCGATTTCGCTTTACAACACGCTGGTCAAGAACCGTCAGATGGCGGGCGAAGGCTGGAGCGGTATCGATGTCCAGCTCAAGCGCCGTGCCGACCTGATCCCCAACCTGCTTGAAGCGGTCAAGGGCTACATGTCGCATGAAAGGGAACTGCTCGAAGAGGTCACGCGCCTGCGCAGCCAGGCGGTTGCCGGCAGCAGCGGCTCGCCCGAGCAGCGGGCCACGCTCGAAGGCGCGCTCAGCGGTGCCCTGGGGCGTCTGATGGCGGTGGCTGAAAGCTACCCCGACCTCAAGGCAAACGAGAATTTCAGGGAATTTCAGCAGGCGCTGGAGGAAACCGAAAACGAGATTTCGATGTCGCGCCGTTATTACAACGGCGCGGTGCGCAATCTCAACGTCTCGGTCGAAAGCTTCCCGTCGGTGCTGATTGCCAACCAGTTCGGCTTCGTCAAGGCGGAATACTTCGAAATCGAGGACGAGGCCGACCGCGCCGTCCCGAAGGTCAAATTCTGACCGCGCCGCAAGGCCGGCCACATCGAGAATGACACATGCAGACTGAAAAACTCACCATCGTGCCGCCCGGCCGGGGCCTCTCGGGCGTCGTCAATCCTCCGGGGTCGAAGTCGATCACCAACCGCGCCCTGTTGCTCGCCGGACTGGCCAGCGGCACCAGCCGGCTGACCGGCGCGCTGAAAAGCGACGACACGCGCTACATGGCCGATGCCCTGCGCGCCATGGGCGTCAGCATCGAGGAACCGGACGCGACCACCCTCGTGGTCACCGGCAGCGGCACACTCAATCCGCCCTCCGAGCCGCTGCTTCTGGGCAATGCCGGCACCGCGACCCGCTTCCTGACCGCAGCCGTGGCCCTTGGCAAGGGCCGCTTCGTCGTTGACGGCGACGAGCACATGCGCAAGCGACCGATCACCCCGCTCGTCGACGCGCTGAAATCGCTGGGCGTCGATGTTGAAGCACCTTCGGGCTGCCCTCCCGTGACCATAGATGGCAAGGGAGGGTTCTTATCCCACCACGTCGTCATCGATGCAGGACTGTCGAGCCAGTATGTCTCCGCCCTGTTGATGGCCGCACCGTGCGCGGGCCAGCCATTCACCGTTGAGCTCGCCGGCGACGAGATCGGAGCGCGCGGCTATATTGATCTCACGCTCGCTGCCATGCGGGCATTCGGAGCCGAGGTCGAGCAGGTCACCTCATCCATCTGGCGGATCGAGCCGACGGGCTACCGCGCAACCGATTTCCACATCGAACCCGACGCCTCGGCCGCGACCTATCTCTGGGGCGCCGAAGCGCTCACCGGCGGCCGCATCGACATCGGCACGAGGGCTGCGGATTTCACCCAGCCCGACGCCCGGGCCTACGAAGTCATTTCGGCCTTTCCAGACATGCCGGCCGTCATCGACGGCTCGCAGATGCAGGATGCCATCCCCACCATCGCCGTGCTTGCGGCCTACAACAACCAGCCGGTGCGCTTTACCGGCATCGCCAATCTGCGCGTCAAGGAATGTGACCGTGTCCGCGCTCTGTCGCTCGGCCTCAATGCCATCCGCGACGGACTGGCGCGCGAGGACGGCGATGATCTCATCGTCAATGCCGACCCGGCACTCGCCGGCCAGACCTGTTCCGCCGAGATCGACACCTTCGCCGATCACCGCATCGCCATGAGCTTCGCACTGGCCGGCCTGAAAACCGCCGGCATCACCATTCTCGACCCGAAATGCGTCGGCAAGACCTATCCAGCCTATTGGGATGCGCTGGCGTCATTGGGTGTCAGCTATAAGCAGGAGATCCCGAGATGACACGGTTCCTTTCCATCGTCTTCGCACTGCTTGTCTCGCTTGCGCTGACAGGCGGCGCCTCGGCGAGGGAAGAGATCCGCAATTTCAGGGCCGACATCGATGTGCGCGCTGACGCGTCGATCGAAGTCACCGAAACCATCACCGTCAATGCCGAGGGCCGCGATATCCGGCGCGGCATCTATCGCGATATCCCGCTGCGGGCGCTGGATGATTGGGGCCTGTGGTCAAGCAATGGCTTCGATCTCGTCGAGGTGCTGCACAATGGCAGGCCCTCGCCCTACCACACCGAATGGCAGGGCCGTTTCTTCCGCATCCTGATCGGTGATGCCGATGTGTACATCCCGCGCGGAGAACACACCTACACGATCCGCTATGTGACCACCCGGCAATTGCGGTTCTTCGAGGGCTATGACGAGCTCTACTGGAACGTGACCGGCAATTTCTGGAGCTTTCCCATTCTCGCTGCCGAAGCGACTGTCCGTTTGCCCGAGGGTGCACGGGCGATCAGGGATCAGGTGACCGCCTATACCGGCCCGTTTGGCGCCACCGGTGGCAACTACACCGGTTCCATCCTCAGCGGCGGTTCCGAAGTCCGTTTCGCCCTGACGCGGCCGCTTGGCCCCGAGGAAGGCATGACCATCGCGGTCGGGTTTACCGAGGGCGTGGTGACGCCCGACTGGGGCGGCGGCTTTGCAGGCTTCGCCGACAACATCGGCATCTTCCTGCTGATCCTCGGCTGGCTCGGCGTTCCGGCCTATTTCCTTTATGCCTGGAACAAGGTCGGCCGCGACCCGCCGTCACCACCCGTCATTCCGCTGTTCCACCCGCCTGAAAACCTCTCGCCGGCGGCCTTGTCCTATGCCCATTTCAACGGCTTCCGCTCCGGCAGGAAAGGCGTCGACCTGCCGTTCATCGCAGCCCTGCTGTCGCTCGGGGTGAAGCGGATTCTTCGTATCGACGAGGATTCGCGGGGAACGGTAACGCTTCAGCGCGGGGAGGCGGCCGGAGCGTCCGGCTCGCCCGCGCTGCCTGGCGGCGAGAACGCGCTTTTCACGACCTTGCTCTCGGACCGGGATGAAATCGTGCTCGACAAGCGCAACGGCAAGACCCTCAAGAGTGCCGTGACGAAGTTGCGCATGGCCATTTCCAGAGAATATGAAGGCCGCTATTACAACGCCAATATCGGCTGGTTCATCCCCGGCGCGCTGCTTGCCATCGCGACATTCATCATCGGGCTGATTTTGCAGGACCCGCCGGATGACGGCATTCTTTACCTGATCCCGGTGCTGATGACTTCGCTGTTTGGCGGCGGCATGTGGATAGCCGGACGCAGCCTGTTTGGCGAAGGCGGAACCGGCAACAAGATGACCGGCGGCATCCTGTTCATCCTCGGCGCTGCCATCTTCCTGGTCGGCGTCCTGGTGGTTCTGGTTCCCAGCGACTTGCCGATCTATCGTCTCGCGGGCGCGCTGGTGATATTCGGCTGCGTGGTCATGATTGCGATGGCCTGGCTGCTCGGCGCGCCGACTGAAATCGGTGCCAAGGTGCTCACCGACATCAAGGGCTTCAAGCTCTACCTCGAGACCGCTGAAACCAACCGGCTCAACATGCGCGATGCGCCAAAGATGTCGGAAGAACTGTTCGAGCGGTTCCTGCCCTATGCCGCGGGCCTCGGCGTCGAAAAACCCTGGTCGGAAGCCTGGGCGGCTGAACTTGCCCGCGTCGATCCGGGGCGCGAGAAAGACTACCGGCCGCAATGGTATCGCGGCAATTCCTGGTCGCCCGGCAATATCGGGGCGGCAGCCGCATCTTCGGTCGCAGCGGTCTCTGCCGCCATGGCGGCCTCGATGCCGCAGCCAAAGAGCTCGTCCGGCTCCTCCGGCGGAGGCTCGTCCGGCGGCGGCGGAGGTGGCGGCGGCGGTGGCGGCTGGTAGGCTTGAGCCCAAGCTGACGCTTTCCAACAGTCGAAATCCAAACGACGGATGACAATTTGGGTGTGACTTGCTAAGTCCGCCTCAAATCTCATTGCAGGACAACCTATGCCCGACCTTCTGATTGAACTTCGCTCCGAGGAAATCCCGGCCCGCATGCAGCGCAAGGCTGCCGGCGATCTGCGCAAATCCGTCACCGATGCGCTGGTCGATGCCGGGCTCACCTATGAGGCTGCACGCGAATACTGGACCCCGCGCCGGCTGGTGCTCGATATCCGCGGCCTGACCCCGAGGTCGGCTGATGTGCATGAGGAGATTAAGGGCCCGTCGACCAAGGCACCCGAACAGGCCCTGGCCGGCTTCATGCGCAAGGCAGGCCTGAACGACATTTCCGAAGCCCATGTGCATACAGATCCTAAGAAGGGCGATTTCTATGTCGCCCATATCTCGAAGCCCGGCCGCGACGCGGAAGTGATAATCGCCGACGTGATGCCCGGCATCATCCGCGGTTTCTCCTGGCCCAAATCCATGCGCTGGGGCAAGGCTTCGGCCAAGCCCGGTTCACTCAAATGGGTGCGCCCGCTGCAGTCGATCATCTGCACCTTCGGCCCGGAAACCGAAGAGCCGACCGTCATTGCTTTCGAGATCGACGGGCTGGTCGCCGGCAACACCACTTCCGGCCACCGTTTCCACGCGCCCGACAGCTTCACCGTGCGCCGCTTTGATGATTATTCCGAAAAGCTCGAGCGCGCCCGCGTTGTACTCGACGCCGAGCGGCGCAAGGAGATCATCGCGTCGGATGCCCGCAACCTGGCTTTCGCTTCCGGTCTGGAACTGGTCGAGGACGAAGGCCTGCTCGACGAGGTCTCCGGCCTGGTCGAATGGCCTGTGGTGCTGATGGGCGAGTTCGAGGAGGATTTTCTCCAGATCCCCGACGACATCATCCGGCTCACCATCAAGACCAACCAGAAATGCTTCGTGCTGCGGAAACCCGGCAACGGGTTGTCGAACAAGTTCATTCTGGTGTCCAACATCGAGGCCAGCGACGGCGGCAAGGAAATCGCCCACGGCAATGCCAAGGTGGTGCGCGCGCGCCTGTCCGATGCGCTCTATTTCTGGAACACCGATCAGGCCGATCTGCCCGACCGTGACAAGCTCACCGTCTCGGCTGAAAAGCTCGGTCTCGACCTCGCCAAGCCGCTCGACCAGCGCATGGCCAAGCTCGATCAGCTCCGCGTCACCTTCCACGCCAAGCTCGGCACCCAGGGCGAGCGTGTCGAGCGCATCGCGAGGCTGGCCGCGGAACTGGCGCCTGTCGTCGGCGCCGATCTGGAACTCGCCACCCGCGCTGCCATGCTGGCCAAGGCCGATCTGACCACCGAAGTGGTCGGCGAGTTTCCCGAACTGCAGGGCGTCATGGGCCGCATCTATGCCGGGCTTCAGGACGAGAACGACAGCGTCGCGCTGGCTGCAGAAGAGCACTACAAGCCGCAAGGCCCGTCCGACCAGGTGCCGACCGATCCCGTGTCGATCGCCGTGGCGCTGGCTGACAAGCTCGACACACTTGTCGGCTTCTGGGCCATCGATGAAAAGCCCACCGGTTCGAAGGATCCCTATGCACTGCGGCGGGCCGCATTGGGCGTGATCCGGATCCTGGTAGAGAATGGTGTTGGAACCAAGCTGGTTACGAACCTACACGAGGCATGGTTAGCGGTTGCGGGTGATATGTACGCGTCCGACCTAAACAAATTGTCTGAAAGCTTCTCAGCTATTGAGGTCGCAGTTCCTGGAAGCTTCGATAAGATCACGCCAAGTATGCGGGATCGGCTTCGTGAAACCGCTCCTGCACTAGTAGAGCATTTGAACCAGGCCGAAACCGATCTCCTCTCCTTCTTCCACGATCGCCTGAAAGTTTATCTGCGCGATCAGGGCGCCCGTCACGATCTCATCGACGCGGTGATCACGCCACAGTCCGATGACCTCCTGGACATCACCCGTCGCGTTGAAGCCTTGGGTGCATTCCTCGACACCGAGGACGGCAAGAACCTGCTGGCCGGAACCAAGCGTGCCGCCAATATTCTCGCAGCCGAAGAGAAGAAGGGCACCGCCGTTGCAGAGACGGTCGATCCTTCCTTGTTCGAGTTCGATGCAGAGAAGAACCTTTTCGCGGCGGTGAATCAGTCTGTCACGCAGGCGGCACAAGCCATTGAAAGCGAAGATTATTCCGCCGCCATGGGCGCACTTGCCACTTTGCGCGAACCGGTTGATTCATTTTTTGAAGCGGTGCTGGTAAATGCCGAGAATGACTCGGTTCGTGCCAATCGGCTCGCGCTTCTCGCCATGATCCGTCAGGCCACCGGCGCTGTCGCCGATTTCTCCCGCATCGCGGGCTGAGGTGATTTAGAAATACCTTAAATACCCGAAGCCGGCAACCCCTGGAGGTGGGCGCCGGCTGGGTGCCATCGCGTAACCCGGACGAGGGCTTGCGGGGCAGGGACGGGTGATCGAAGTCCCGTCCTGTCGTTTGCTTAGTTGAGCCTGAGCTCGAATTTGGACGGATCGAATTCCGCCCGCGGCGCATCTTCCAGAGCCGAAGTCATGGTCTCTTCGTCGATTCCCGGAGCGCTGTTGGCCGCCACCGGCTCGAACAGTTCCGGTTCGCTGCCGGCCTCGGCGGTCATTGGCGCTTCGCCGGTTTCTGCAGCCGGCTGATCTGCTTCGGCGCTCTGGTTGGCTTTTGGCTCGGCATAGCCAAGCGCGATGAGATCTGCCTCGCTGGCCTTGCGCACCATCGTCACCGGCGAACCGCCAAGCAGGTTTTCTGTCCGGTAGATCATCATCTCGCCATCGACGTCACGCACCTCCACGATCTGCTCACCCGGCGCCAGCTGTATATCGGCTGCGGCTTCCTCTGCGGCATCGCGGGTGCACGACGGACAGCCGATCTCGACGATGCTGGTGCGCTCACTTGCAGTCGGCTTGTAGGTCTCGATTGACGAGGCGCCGGCCGGGCCTGCGCCAATGCACACCGCAGCGGCAAGGATCAGTCTTTGCATCGTGTCTACTCCCCTCTGAGAGCGGAGCACATTCCGTTCGAATGCACACAGGCCGCTCTAGCGCTTGGAACAACCGGATTTCCGGTTTTGGTGAGTGCACTCTAGCAAGGGCCCGTTACGATCCGGTTTTTGGAAGCGGTAAACAGGACGTTAATTTTTGGCTTCGCGCTCGACTGCCCGCCAGCCGATATCACGGCGGCAAAACCCGCCCGGCCAGTCGATCGCGTCAACAGCCTGATAGGCTTTCGCCTGGGCATCGGTCACGTCCGTGCCCTGCGCGGTGACATTGAGCACGCGCCCGCCATTGGCCAGCAATTGCGCGTCCTTGAGCGTCGTGCCGGCATGAAACACCTTCGCGCCACTGGCTTCCGCTGCAGCCAGACCGGCGATCGGCGTGCCTTTCTTCGGCGTGCCGGGATAGCCTTCTGCAGCCATCACCACGGTCAGCGCCGCATCGTCCTTCCAGCGCGCCGAGACATGTGCCAGCTCGCCTTCCGCTGCAGCCTTGAGCAGCACCAGAATATCGTCTTTCAGCCGCATCATCAGAACCTGGCATTCCGGATCGCCGAAACGGACATTGTACTCGATCAGCTTCGGCCCGCTCTCGTCGATCATCAGCCCGGCATAGAGCACGCCGGTAAAGGGCGCGCCAATTGCTGCCATGCCGCGCATCGTCGGCTCGATGATCTCGCGCATGGTCTGTTCGATCAGCGCCTGCGTCATCACCGGCGCGGGCGAATAGGCGCCCATGCCGCCGGTATTGGGTCCGGTATCGCCATCGCCGACCCGCTTGTGGTCCTGCGCCGTACCGAAGGGCAGGGCGGTCTTGCCGTCGCACAGGCAGAAGAAGCTGGCTTCCTCACCGTGCAGGAACTCCTCGACCACCACTTCCGCCCCGGCGTCGCCAAACGCGCCCTCGAAGCAATCCTCGATCGCCGCCAGCGCCTCTTCCATGGTCATCGCCACGATCACGCCTTTGCCGGCGGCCAGCCCATCGGCCTTGATCACGATCGGCGCTCCCTGCGCCCGGGCATAGGCCTTGGCCTTGGGCGCATTGTTAAACCGCTCATAGGCGCCTGTCGGAATATTCTCCCGCGCACACAGATCCTTGGTGAAGCCTTTCGAGCCTTCCAGCTGTGCCGCCGCAGCAGAGGGACCGAAGACGGCGATCCCGGCCGCCTTCAGCGCGTCTGCCAGACCGGCCACCAGAGGCGCTTCGGGGCCGACCACCACCAGGTCGATTGCCCCGTCCTTGCAAAAGCTGATGACCGCGTCATGGTCGCTGACATCGAGCTGGCTCAGCGTCGCATGCTCGGCAATGCCGGGATTGCCCGGCGCCGCATACAGCGTCCCAAGCATCGGAGACTGGGCAATCTTCCAGGCCAGCGCATGTTCGCGTCCGCCAGACCCGATCAACAGCACATTCAACATCGGCAATCTCCATCGGTTGGCCTGGGCCCGGCAATGCGGGGACGAGTTTGCATCGGGTTAGGAAATCGCGCGCCCACGGTCAAGTGAAGTTGCCGCGCTGATCACTCCCAAGGTCGGTTTTGCCAGCAATTCGAGGCGCTTGATTCAGGCTTTTGCAAGGGTTCAACTTGTACACACGCTAATATGACGGGTGGCAATCGCTACCACCAGATGACCCCGCAGACGGAGTAAGATCGATGTTGCAAATGCTCTATGTCAGCGGCGCAGCGCCGCAGATGAGACACGCCGAAATTGAAGACATCCTGTCCGCCTCCCGGCGCAACAACCTGCGTGACGGCGTGACAGGCATGCTGCTGTGGGCCGACGGCGTCTTCATTCAGATCCTTGAGGGCGAGCCGGATACGGTGCGCAGCCTTTACCGACGCATTCAGGCCGACGACCGGCATCGCAATCTGATGGTGGTGCTCGAGCAGGCGGCCGAGAAGCGGTTGTTCAGTCAATGGAGCATGGGGTTCAAGCAGCTCGACGCTGAAAGGTCCGCTGACAGGAAATTGTTCCAGATATCACGCCAGACGCTGGCCGAACGGATCACCCGCGAGGATGGCGGGTTGTTTCTGGAAACGGTGCTGGCCTTCAGCCGCGATTTCATCGCCGATATCGAGCAGCCGGTGAGAGCCCGAAGCGCATAACAGCCGTTTGCCAGCGGCCAGGCTTCAGTCGTCTTGACCTGCCACCGCGGCGGTGGCAACACTCGCGGTCATGCGCAAGAGGTCACACACCACCGACGACAACAACGCCCGCGTTGCCGATGCTCCATCGGGCAACTGGGTTTACCGCGTTTTGCCGCGCGCGCTGTGGCCGCACGCGCAACTGGCGCGCTGGGACCGGCCGATCGGCTGGCAGCTGCTGATGTGGCCGTGCTTCTGGTCCTCGGCGCTGGCGGGAAATCTCGCCAACTCGCCCACCAACATCAACACCGTCTGGTCGCCCAGCCTGATGCTCTGGCATCTGTTCCTGTTCATGGCCGGCGCCATCGCCATGCGCGGTGCCGGTTGCACCTGGAATGACCTCGTCGATCACAAGATCGACGCAAAAGTGGCGCGCACCCGCTCGCGGCCCTTGCCGTCGGGACGGATTTCGCGTTTTGCCGCAACGGCGTTTCTCGTCGTGCAGGCGCTGATCGGATTACTGGTGCTGGTCCAGTTCAACACCTTCGCGATCCTACTGGGCATCGCCTCGCTCGGCGTTGTGGCGATCTACCCATTCGCCAAGCGCTTCACCGATTGGCCGCAGTTCTTTCTGGGGCTTGCCTTTTCCTGGGGCGCGCTGATGGGTTGGGCGGCTGTGTTCGGCGAACTGTCCTGGCCGCCGCTGCTGCTTTATGTGGGCGCCATCGCCTGGACCATCGGCTACGACACCATCTACGCCCACCAGGACAAGGAGGACGACGCGCTTGTTGGCGTTCGCTCCACCGCACGGCTCTTTGCCGAGAACACCAAGATCTGGCTTGTCCTGTTTTACACGCTGTTTGTTGCCATGGCGCTTGCCGCGTTCTTAATCAGCGGCGTGGCTTGGCCCGCC
>TARA_R110002012_G_scaffold56973_1_pt1 | contig 53432 bp, 51 predicted proteins | sample TARA_R110002012 | Tara Oceans TARA_R110002012 (sample SAMEA4396515) | marine metagenome | biome: Westerlies Biome; feature: [DCM] deep chlorophyll maximum layer (ENVO:01000326); material: water (ENVO:00002006), including particulate matter (ENVO:01000060) such as... | depth 40 m
CATTCTTAATTCTACGCTGTCGTTACAATATGTATATGAACTTCTTTACTTTTTTCTTTCGGATAACACCTCTCGGCCCCTCCAAAGCGCCCTGCCTTATCAGCTAAGCGGGTGCAAATATACGCACCTTATTTCCGTACCGCAAAACAATTTTCAATATTTTTTTAGAAAAAAAATCAATTGATTTATAAGTGCTTGTTTTTCAGTATTTCTTTATTTACTTCTCACCAAATTTTATGAAAAGAAATTCCAGACCAGCCCAAACCTGATAACAAAATCACGGTACGGATAGTTTGGTGCTGAGTAATAATTGGGTTCTGAAAAAATGGAATTGAGATGTTCTGCCTTTAAATAAATCCTGGTTTGCTTCACTTTGGCATTTATAAAAACGTCCATTAAAGGATATCCTCCCAACTCCTCATTGTTCTGAATATAGAATTCGCCCAATAATGGATTATAGGCATTCATATTATATGAAGTGAAGTATTTAAAGGTCACTCCTGTTTGAAGGAACATGGCTTTCTTAAACACATCGCTTGAAAAGTATAATGTATTTCTTGTAACCAGCTGGGGAAGATTGAGTACCTGATTGTCCTGGGTTACTTCTTGATACATTACCGTATTCATCAACGCCCACTTTCTCCATTTTAATTCCTTTTTATACTTCACCTTTAGGTGGTTGACAGTACCTGATTCCTGGAAAGGCCTCACGAAAGCTGTTTCTTGCCCCAATCCTATTTGTTCCTCGTTGGCGGCAGAAGCAAAATAGGTATAATTGTTCAACAGACTGTACTCAGCTTCGATTTGACCAAAATAATGGGAATCAAAACCAAACTTGATACTCTGTGTTTGCACCTTATCGAAGGTATTGTTGTTTTGCCAGTTGAAATTACGGTAATCACTTTGATACAGTAAATAATTAAAGTCTGGCATTCTCGAGGAAACATTTATGCTCCCTGTGATTGTGTTTTTATCATTTAAACGATATCTCGCCAATGCATCAATATTATTCCCCGTAAGTTCCCCAGAAACGGTATAGTTCACATTTCCTGAAAGAAACAATGGCCCTATGGTATTGTGATAGGACCCGCCTACCGAAATTTCCTCCCCCTGTAATTTGTTCTGAATCGTCCCTTCTTCGGTAATGAGAATACTGTTGAAGAAGTAATTATAATTGTACAGGCTTACATTACCTGACAATTTGCCCAATGTTCTGTTTGAAAATGCGACGGTTCCCCTATTGAACATGGTCTTCAATCTGGCCCTATCTTCAATAGGTGTTAAAAATGGATCTTGTCCAAAGGCATCGTTCTGTCGGGTTTGTTCAAAATCGTAGATTTTGGATTCGTAACTGAACTCATGTCCAATCGTCAATGTTGTTGGCTCCTTGTCCGTGGAATCTTTTTTATGATTGACGAGTTTGAATTGTTGGTCCAAGTAATAGCGCTTTCCCAATATCCGATTGTTGGCGTCTTCATACAACAAATCAATTTTAGCCCTATCCTGAAAATCGTCCAGATTATCTTCAAATTGCCCTCTATCCAATAGCCCCCCACTTTCTTCGCTTTGCAACTCTTGAGCCGCAATATGCCCCCTAAGCCCATATTTTTCATTTTTGGTGATGTAGGTAAGGGTTACCCTAAACTTTCCGTCCTGTGCTTCTTCGTACCTATACTTACCCAAGGACCGAAAACCATTGTAAGCGATAGATGCATTTAGCCTTTCCGTCATATTAAAGGTTAACAGTGCATCGAGATACTGCCCCTGCTCCATGGTTGTTTTGAACATAAGTTCGGTCATTGGAGTGGGAACATGATAATAGTTGATATCCTCTTTTTCAAAATACCCCGGATGTTTTGCAGTGGCACCTATTCTTGGATAGTAGGGCGTTCCAGAAAAACTCTTACCGAGTTTGTTGTAGGGTTGTCCCATATTGGCAAAGGGCATTAATTCAAAATCATCTTCCCTAATATAATTGTACTTGTAATCTTTTTTAATGGTAAGGGAGGTATCCACAAAAGTGGTGTCGCGTTGGTACGAAATTATTTTATAATCACTAATGCCAACGGAATCTTTCTTCTTGCTCGCCATCCCACGCATTTTTTTGTCCTTTAGTTTTTGTCGAGCAGCGTCTTTTGCAATGGAGTCCTTGGAGGTCATCAAAAGAGAATCTTTATCCTTTAGCCTTAATGAATCCAACCCTTTTACTGGTGGCAGTGAGTCTTGCTGTGCCATAAGGAATTGTCCAAAGCATAAAAGTAGGGTCAACAGTATAAATCTCATTCCATGATATTGGTTGGGCAAAGGTAAAAGTTTTGTTACTAAGGAAATGTGAAAAGTTGATTGACCTGCTCTAAAAAGAATTTACATTTTTATATTGCCTAAATTTTATCAAAACTGGCTTGGTCAAATTTTTACTGTATATGTTGAAACAATATTATCATTCTTTATTTGAGGCAGGAACCGATGAAGCCGGGAGGGGTTGCTTGGCAGGTCCGGTTACCGCTGCGGCCGTTACTTTGCCTAAAAATTTTACAAATGACCTATTAAACGACTCCAAACAGCTTTCAGAAATTAAAAGGAATTTGCTAAAGCCCGTTTTGGAAAAAGAAGCTATTTCTTTCTCCGTCTGCCACGTTTTCCAAGATGAGATTGATGAAATCAACATTTTGAACGCCTCTTTTTTGGCCATGCACCGGGCCATAGACAAGTTACAACCACTACCCGACTTTATCATTGTTGACGGCAATCGTTTTAAAGCTTACCCAAATATTGACCACGAATGCATAATTAAAGGGGATGGAAAATACATGAGCATTGCGGCAGCTTCGGTTTTGGCAAAGACCTATAGGGATGAGTACATGGCCAAAATACATGAAGAATTCCCGATGTACAACTGGAAAAAGAACAAAGGATATCCCACCAAAGAGCACAGGGAGGCCATAAAAAAATACGGCATTACCAAATATCACAGAAAAAGCTTTAGACAACTACCCGAACAATTGACACTGGATATTTAAAAATCCTAACTTTGTGTCAAACTTCAAGAATGAGATCAAAGGTACTTTTTTGTTTGCTCCCCATTTTAATTGCATCCTGTACAAAAGAGATAAAGACCAAAGATTCCCTTTTGGCACATCTGCCGCCCAACCCAGCACTCGTTTTAAAGATCACCAACCTGACCAATTTTAAAAGTGAGCTTAAAAACAATTCCATCCTTAAAAGTGTAGAGAGTTTTTCCCATATAAAGCAGGTTTCGGATAAGATTCAAGGCCTGGAATATCTAACCACCGATAAAACCTGTGTTCTTGCACTTTATGAAGTAGGCAAGGACAACTATGATTACATATTGGTGGCCAAAAACAGTTCAGGACTATTTAATGTGGACAGTGTAGCCAACAAAACAGTAGAAACTTTAACCTACGAGGGATCCCATGTGACCAAGTACGAGCTAGACGGCCTGGAAGTCTTCAGCTTGCAAAAAAACAAGGACATTTTAATGAGCTCTTCCATGATGCTCATGGAGAACATTATCAGGGTAAGCGAAAACACACCTGTTGACCCAACTTTGAAAAAACTTTATGAGGCAAGTTCCCTTGATAAGTCCGCCACCATTTTCATCAACCCAAGCGTAAACACTTCTGTATTGTCCTTAAAGGAAAGTTCTACCACCCTGGAAAACCCCTTTTCTTCTTGGGTTTCTTTGGATTTCACGGCAAATTCGGACGAAATCAACCTTAATGGTGTGGCGATGGCCCCCGATTCCACTAAAAATTTCATTAATTTATTCAAAGGCACTTCGCCCTTGGCCAACAAAACCCCTTCCTATACACCTTTAACGGCTCAGGCTATATTGTCCTATACTTTTGATGATTATCAAGTGTTCGCCAAAAACCAAAACACCTATCTGGACAGAGTAAAGAAGAACGACTCCCTTTTCAATACCATTGAAGAAGTTGGGCTGATGTACTTGAACAATGAAAGAGCAGTCCTGTTGAAATCCTTCGGGACTGAAAGCCTTTACGACTATTTGGATAGCAAAAAATCGGCTTCAGAGAATTATCAGGGCAGTGAAATTTTGGTGTTGGATGAAACAAATCTAGTTGAAGATGGATTTACCCCCTTGGTCAAAGATTTTGATTCCAATTACTGCACCATCATAGAGAACAGTTTCATCTTCTCCGAAGAAAAAGAAGTATTGCAGACCGTCATTAGCAACCACAAGAGCTCCTCATCTTTTGATGATGATGAAGGCTTTCAAACCGCTAAGGCTTCCATGGCAAACGAATCCAGCATGCTTTTTGTCTCTAATGCTTCGGGCATTGGTTTTTTTGCCGAACATGAACTTTCGCCAGAAGTTTTTGAGGATATAAAGGACAACGACTTTAAAGAACACGTCTTCGCATCACAAATGGTAATGGACCATGGCTTTGGCCATTTCAACGTTCTCGCTTCCAAAATCAAAAAAAACCAAGAAAAAAATACGGTGTCCCCCTTATTCACCTTGGAGCTGAACACGGACTTGGCCACCGAGCCACAATTTGTGAAAAACCACCGGACCAAGCAACAGGAAATCGTGGTACAGGACCAGAACAATGTGCTCTATCTGATTTCAACGGACGGTAAGGTACTTTGGACCAAGCAACTGGATGGCAGAATACAAGGGGAAATACAACAAGTTGATATTTACAAGAATGGAAAATTGCAGTTGGCCTTCACCACAAACGACCAATTCTTGGTCTTAGATCGCAATGGTGATGTAGTTCCTCCTTTCAACATTGATTATGAGGGTGGCAACTTAAATCCTTTGGCGGTATTTGATTATGACGGGAGCCGAAATTATCGCTTTGTGGTCACACAAGGCCGTAAGGTTTATATGTACAACAATCAAGCTGAAATAGTTCGAGGATTTACTTTTTCCGAGGCCCCTAGCAATATTTTGGGCGCTCCAAAACACTTTAGGGTGGGCAACAAGGACTATTTGGTGTTTAAGCAAGACAATAGTACCCTCAGAATTTTACATCGTGTGGGCAGCGACCGAATTAAAGTACCCGAGAAAATTGATTTTTCGAACAACGAGGTATTTCTATACAAGAACAAGTTCTCGGTAACCAATAAAACTGGTGTGCTGCACCAAATTGACACCAACGGAAAACTGACAGCCACCAATTTTAATCTTAATCCCGACCATGGATTTTATGCAACCAGCAACACTTTGGTATTTATGGATGACAATGTGCTCAGTATTAAAGGAAGAAAAGTAGAGTTGGAACTGGGCGTATATTCCAAACCAAAAATCTTTTACATCTACGATAAAATCTATGTGGGCGTGACGGATATCCAGAACCATCAGATCTACTTGTTCGACAGTCAGGCGGAACCTATCCCCAATTTTCCCATATTCGGCAGTTCTTTGATTGATTTGACCGATATGGACAACGACAAAAAACTGGAATTGGTAGCCAAAGACCAAGACAACTCCCTGATTGTCTATACCATAAACTAATCCGCCATCTTGATGCGACTTATACAATTCCTGCTACGGAACATACATTTTTAAAAAGACTGAAGGTTTCATTTAAGTAGTTTAGTTTGAATTACTTTATCAACAAACTAAAACACTATTTAATGAAAACCTCGAACAAACTCTGCTACTGTATGTTCTTTGCCCTCCTCCTGGGCACAAGCTCAGAAGCACAGTTCTTTAAAAAATTGAAAAAGAAAGCTGAAAAAGCTGCACAGCAAACCGTAGAAGATCGTGTTGCAGAAGAAACCTCAAAAAAAACAGACCAAGCCCTAGACAGTATCTTAGAACCCGGTTCTGGTGGAAAACAAGACCCGGACACCCAAGGCAACGGAAACACCACTGGCACCAGCAGCGAGAGCACAACATCTACTGGCTCCGTTGCAACAGGGCCCAAAACCATCCAAGTCTACAGCAAATTTGATTTCGTTCCAGGAGACAAACCGTTGTTCTACGACGATTTCAACGATGAATTTATGGGTGATTTTCCATCCAAATGGAATACAAATGGTTCGGGAGAGGTGGTGACCATTGGGACACTGCCGGGCAAATGGTACTCCGTGGCCAACAGAAGCCTTACCATACCCAACTTGGGAACCACACTTCCAGAGGATTTTACCATGGAGTTTGACCTTAAGGTGGTCAATTTGAGCAGAAATACCGGTTCAGGGGCCATTTTGGCCATTTACCTTTCCGAAACCGATGGACTCAAGACCAATGAAAACTATGTAAAGGCGAATCTGAATTTTTGTCAATACATCGCCATCGGGGTGAGGGTGGACAATAATTTTAAAGGAGACCCCGCTCCCATTGCAAACACCTTACAACAAGATTTTAGAGAACTATACAAAGATGTGGTCCATGTTTCCATCGCCGTAAACAAAAACAGGTACCGACTTTGGCTCAATGAGAACAAGGTTGTGGATCTTCCTCAATTTATTGTGAGCCCAGAATTGATCAATTATGTTAAGTTTTATGTGAATGGCATTGATAAGCAAAAGAGACAGGAACAAGTGTTGATCAGCAACCTGAAAATATCCGAAGGCGGCGTTGATTTGAGAAGAAAACTGATGTCCGAAGGGAAAATTTCCACCAACGGCATACTCTTCAATTCTGGATCAGCAGACATTCTGCCACAATCCATGGGAATCATAAGGCAGATTTCGCAAGTGCTGAACCAAGATTCCTCCATCAGTCTCAACATCGTTGGCCATACCGATTCCGACGGTTCTGACGAAAGCAATATTACACTTTCCAAGGACAGAGCGGAAGCAGTGAAAAAAGCCTTGGTATCCGTCTATGGCATTTCTGAAGACCGTTTGAGCTCCGAGGGAAAAGGAGAGGCGGAACCAGTTGCCGACAACGGAACGGCACAAGGCAAAGCACAAAATCGCAGAGTTGAATTCATTAAAAAATAATACTTAAAAACATGAAACAATATTTTATATTATTCTTAGTGGCTGTATTTGCAGCACAAACATCCAATGCACAATCCAGCTGCAGTACTTATTATCCTTTGGTTGATGGCGCCAATTTCCAATACACCAACTACGATAAAAAGGGCAAAGAGGAAGGTCAAATCAATTATACGGTAACCAATGTGGAAAGTAGTGGCGATAACGTAAGTGCCACTATGATGATGGAAATGGTAGACAAAAAAGGCAATACGTATACCTCCGACTACAATATGGCCTGCGAAGGCAACGTGGTAAAGATTGATTTTAAATCTTTGATGAACGAACAAATGCTGAGCCAGATGGGCGATGTTGAAATGGATATTTCCGGAACCGATGTTGAATTGCCCAACAGTCTTTCCGTAGGACAAGAACTCCCCGATGCCAATATGCAGCTCAAAATGAAGATGGGCGGTGCCATAAACATGAACACCAATGTGGAGACCATTAACCGTAAAGTGGAAAAGCAGGAAAGCGTGACTACGCCTGCCGGCACTTTTGATTGTTATGTAATCTACAGCGAGACCAAGACCAAAATGATGATGACCAACCAAACCTTCCCTTCACGCACTTGGTTGGCCGAAGGCGTTGGTATGGTAAAACAGGAATCGTACAACAAAAAAGGAAAGTTAATGGGCAGTATGTTGCTTACCCAATTTAGTAAATAGGTGTTGTTTTATATAAGCAAAAAACCGAGGTTGATACCTCGGTTTTCTTGTTATTACATTTTTTTAGATTTTAAATCCAAGACCAAGACTTATCACGGAAGTTTTATAAAAATTGTTAAGCTCAATCAACCCCAAACCATACCTTGCATTCAATTCCAATCTATCGGTAATTTCAAAACCCAAACCACCATTGAGTCCAAAATCAAATCGGTCTAATTCTGATAGCGGGAATTTGTTTTTTTCACCTTCCAAGGAAGGGTCATATGGTACCTTTTTAAGCACTTCCTGTATTTTCACGAGATAGCCTGCCTGCATCCCCAATTCCAAATGAAGGCGATCTATCAATTCTATCCTAAAATTGACAGGCAATAAAATCACCAATTGGTTTATGTTGCTAACAATTTCACCTTCCGCTATCACTGGTTCACCAATATTAAAATCATTATTAATTTCTATTGAAGTTTTGGTTCCTTGGTTGGCCAATAGTAATTCAGGCCTTATACTTGTCTTATCTGAAATTCTGATATTAAAAAACCCACCAACATAATAGCCGATTTTTCTTTTGTAGGTATCATAATCCGCTATATACTTGGAATAATTGGTGCCAGCCTTGATACCAAAGCTATTATCGAATTGTGCTGATGCGGTAAAACAAATTACTATTGCAATAAGTAGGTTTGCTTTTTTCATTTTTAGATATAAGGTGATTAATTATTTAAATGACCGAGACTGATTCGGTGGCGGGGAAAGTAGCAAGTATGGGGCAGATGGCATACCGCAAATTGACGGATGCCCCTTCTCGATTGACGGATGAAGAAAAATGGAATGAAAACTCCTCCGAAATCTGTACAAATGGTTTAAAAAAAAGAAAGAGGGTGAATTCTAAAAAATCTTCATAACTTGATTTGTCAGGTTGAGCCTGTCGAAACCGATATTGATTATCAGTAAGTTGAAAATATTTCGACAAGCTCAATATGACATCGCCTTACTTTTTAGGCATCCTCTTTTCTGTAGAATCAATTCCTATTCCTTATCCGGCAAAGGAGAAATCATAATGTGCGCCCTGTGCGTGCCCGGGTTCATGATCCAAGGATGGTTTGGCCCAACAGGCTTTTCGGGGAGTCCTGTAGATTCCGCCGTGGCAAATGGCAAATAGACTACATAACGGTATTGCGCTCCTTCGACCTCATGGGTTTCTGGATTGTATTGGTCACTTTCCCCATAATAAATATGTAGGGTGGACCCTGGTTTTCCCATATCCAGTTTGCCCGATTTTGCTTCTTTCTCTCTAATATCAAAAATTTCAGGTCCTGTTTTTCCCTCGGCTCGTAATTCTCGCCCTCTTGCCATAAAAGGTTCAAGGCTTTTGTGATAGCAGGCCGCATTGAATCCTGATTTTTTAGGGTCGTCGGCGAGGACAATGAATTCGTTATCCCCTTCCCGAAGTGTTACAAATTCACCCGCCATATTGTACCCAATGACTTTACACCCGGCACGGCTTTCTTCTGGAGCGGCCATTAATGATGCAGCGATCAAGGCTTCGTCAGAGTCAATGGGAACGTAATTGGTTTCGACTTGTTCAACGGTATTGCTTTCCGCTGTTGCGGAATCATCCGTATCTTTTTTGCTTTCGCCGGTGTTCTTGCAGGAAATCAAAGCTCCTGCAAGGGCAATTACTACGAGAAATCTTTTCATGGTATGTTGAATTTAGTTAACGGCGACATGCTGGGAACCAGTACTGATTTGAAATCCACTTGCGCCTATTTTGCGCGAGTAGTAAGTTAAGAATTTTTGGGACAAGGTTTATTGGAGTTGAACTTATCGTGTTTGTATAATAATAGTTGCATGTTATAAGCACCTAATTTTGCAAATACAAACCGAATAGAAAATTCGCGAGGATTTTCGTAAGTAGGCTTCCAGTAGCAATTAATTTTATTCGGTGTTGGCGGTTCGTTTTTTATGTATTTCTGTTTTTAGTTGCATTTTTCGTCCCCCATTTAGCCATTTGTATTAAAATACTTTCTAACGACTTACCTTTTTCGGAAAGTTCATATTCTACTCTTGGTGGAACTTCGGGATGAGAAATACGATTTATCAAGTCGTCCGCTTGTAATTCTTTAAGTTTTGCTATTAGCATTCTTTCCGAAATTCCGGTTAATCTATTTCTTAATTCACTATATCTTAATTTTTTTTCATCCAATAAGAATGCTAGAATACTTAGTTTCCATCGACCACTTAAGACTGAGTTCGTATACGCAATTCCACAATTTGCTTCTAATTGCTCCTTATTTATTGTATTGGTAGATGCTGTTTTTCTCATTTCTTACTTTTTAGTCGGTATCATACAATTTTGTATGTACTTTCAATTTGTAAATGTAACTATTACTTTTGAGCAAAATCATAATAGATATGAAAATTTTAGTACAAGTAGCTCATTGGATTTCATATGGGTATTTAATTTATGCATTTGGTTATGCAAGTCTTTTCAAAGTTTTCCAAAAGAAAAGTATGATGGAAAATATGAGCAATTTTGGATTCGGGAAAATATGGACTCTATTTATTGGTTATGGCGAAGTGCTGGGTGTAATTGGTTTAATTGTTGGGTTTTGGATGCATCAAGTTAAAAACATATCAACTTTATGGTTATTGCCATTCGCAATTGGTGCATTGATGGTTCATTTCGCACATAATGATTATAAATACTTTTACACAGCTTTGTATTGTTGTATTGCTGGGATTATTTTGCTTGTTACGGATAAAAATTTCAAAGTAATATTATAATGACTTAACCTCCGAAATATTAAATGAACGCACCGTTTTAAATTACCGCCAACGATTAGCTAAAAATCGTTTTAATGATTTTTAGCGTACGATAAGTGAAGTTAGTTTTTTTCGGCTAAAATTCCAGTGGCAATTGATGTGTCGCGGTTTTGACTTGACCAAAGGAAAATAAGCTATACGTCAACTCTTTCCTTAACCATCTCCGCTTCAAAAAGCGTAGTAAAATGTTTCAAAAGCTTTTCTTTTACAGCTGACATATCCACTTCCTTTTGGCCCAATTCCACATTAAGAGATGTAACCGCTTTGTCCTTGATGCCACAGGGAATCATCATATCAAAATAACCCAAATCCGTGTTTACGTTCAGGGCAAAGCCATGCATGGTTACCCAGCGACTGGCACGTACGCCCATGGCGCAAATTTTTCGGGCAAAGGGAGTGCCCACATCCAGCCAAACACCCGTTTCTCCTTCGGAGCGCTCTCCTTTTAGGCCGTATTCGGCCAAGGTGAGAATCACCATCTCTTCCAAAAAACGAAGGTATTTGTGAATATCGGTAAAGAAATTGTCCAAATCCAGAATGGGATAGCCTACTACTTGCCCAGGGCCATGGTAGGTAATATCGCCCCCACGATTGATCTTATAAAACGTAGCACCTTTTTCAGCTAGTTTTTTTTCGTCCACCAACAAGTTGTTCATATCACCACTCTTCCCCAAGGTGTAAACGTGCGGGTGCTCTACGAACAAAAAATGGTTGGGCGTTTCAAGACCTGCATCTTCCCGTCGGTTGCGGACTTTGGTATCCACAATATCCTTGAAAAGCGCTTCTTGGTAATCCCAAGTTTCCTTATAATCCTTGAATCCTAAATCCTGTAGGGCAACTTTCTTGTTCATACCGCAAAGATACGAACCTCTCTAATGGAAAACTACTTCTCCAGTTCTACCTCCAAATCCAGTACAGACGGGTTCTTCATCAAATCCAAGAAATTGACCTCGTAGATCAAGGTTTTCCCATCTTGGCTAAAGGTAGCTTCCTTGGCGGTGGTGGATTTTATCTTTTTCGGAAAGTGATATTTGAGTGTATACGTAGACCCTGAAAGAAACATTTCCGATCCCTGCAAGCTGTCCAATTGTTGATCAAACAACTCTTGGTCCACAATCTTGGCGGTACGGGTAAACTTATTTTTCTTGAATGTATAATTCACCTCCGTTGGTTGTTCGGCGGGTTTCATTTGTCCTTGCTGGGGATTCGCCTTACCTCCAATGGAACTGGCGTCTTGAAAGGCACTGAAAGCATCGTTCACTTCGTTTACATTTTTAAACTCGCTGAACAAATTAAACTTCATCACTTTTTTTTCAGGGTCCATCACCATACGCATGTTAAAAGGTTCCAACTTTTTTAACTTCTCTTGTTCTTCCTTTGGCAATTGAGCAATACTGTCCTTTTTCTCTTCCAAAAAATCCTTAAAAGAGATGATGGAATCAATAGGTTCCTCGTTGGTCTTGGTCAGTTCATCACCCGCCATATCCATCATTTCGGAACCATCAAAATTAATGGACAACTTTCCGGAACCATCTTCTTGTAAATGGATTTCCTCGGTAAAATTACAGGAAGCCGCCACAATGATCAGTGCGGCAACCAGTGCGTATTGAATTTTTTTCATGATTTGCCTCTTAATGGTTAGTATTTGTCTTGATTCAAAGTATCTTATTAAAATCAAAAGTACCACAATCAACCAATATCTAAAACGACAAGAGCGTATTTTGAACAATTGACCCCAAGTTTGCACTCCCTAGTAAAGAGACGGTACAACGGGTCGATACATTTAATTGGGATTGTTTAGAATGACCAAAGCGGCGATTACACCCGGCACCCACCCGCACAGGGTTAATAAAAAAACGATAAGAATAGAGCCGCACCCCTTACCTATTACGGACAATGGGGGGAATAGAATAGCAAGTAAAACTCTCCAGAAACTCATTGATTATATGATTTGATTGATGATACTTATAGGTAGCAAAAAAGCGTGTTTTGTTACAAAAAACTACTATTTTTAACCAAAATCGATTGAAAAATGCGGTTTTTCGTCCTCATCCTACTTTTAATCAACTCATCTGTCCTTTTTGGGCAATACCACTTTTCCGGGGAAGTTTCTCAAGAAAATGCTGGCAACGCCATTTATTTATCGTTAGTGGAGGACTACCGTAAATCTTCACGCGTGTACCTGAACCAAATTGTTCAGAAATCGGAAGTGGATTCTTTGGGCCATTTTTATTTTGAAGGAAATAATCTCAACGAGCAAAACCGAATTTATCGCATCCACTTGGATGGATGTTCGGACAATACCGGAGCCAATCACTTTTTGGGCCAATGCAACAACAGTAAGAACGTACTTTTTATCGCCAACAATAAAGATACTTTGGAGTTCCCCACCTCTTTTGAAGACCAATCGCTTTGCACTATTAACTCTAGCAACCCAAAATCGGGCCTGCTTTTGGAAATTGAAGGCTTAAAAGAACATATGGCCTATGATTTTGCGGACTACCCGAGTGAAGCGAACAAAAAATTGAATCTGGCGAAATGGTTCCGTACGCTACATACTTTTGGAAAGGAAGCCAATGAACCACTGGCAGAACTGTACATTTATGATTTTTTATCGGACAAACGGAACGAAACTTTTCGGTTTTATCTGGAAGACTTAACAACCACCGATTATTATGAAAACTTATCCGAAAGATTGACAACAAGCTATCCCGAAGCTGAATTCACACAGCAATACCATGCTGAAATAACCACGGACAAAGAATTGGCCAGTTTCAACAAGCCCAAATCATCCAAATGGAACCGGACCATAATCGCTCTTTTGGCGGTTTCTCTTTTGGGCAATGTCTTATTCTTTCTTGGCAAGAAAAAAAAGAACACTTCTCAATTGCTTGAAAAACTGACACCACAAGAGCAAAAAATCGTCAACTTGATGCTGGAAAACAAGACGAACAAAGAGATTGCTTCAGAACTTTTTGTGAGCGTAAGCACCATAAAAACACACATCAATAATTTGTATAAAAAATTGGATGTTACCTCTAGGGAAGAAATGTCCGTTCGCTTTAAAAAATAAGGGAACTGCGTCCTTTTTTATCTCCTAAACTGGATGGACTTGAACTTGTCCCCCTATGGCTTTCAAAACCTTCATTATTGTTGCAAACTGTGGTTTTGAACCATCTGAAAGTGCTTTATATAAACTTGGCCGACTCAATCCGGTTTCTTCGGAAATTTTCGTCATCCCAATGGCCTTTGCAATATGCCCAATCGCAGTTATCACGTCACCGCTATCACCTTCTTCCAAAACAGTATTAAGGTATTCAGCAATCACTTCTTTGCTATCCAAATAATCCGCTATGTCAAATTTTGAGGTTTCCATTTTCTATTCCTTTAACTTATTCCAAATTTCCTTTGCTTTCTTTATGTCCCTTTTTTGAGAGCTTTTGTCACCACCTGCCAGCAAAACAATTACTCTACCTTCTTTTCTTTAAAATAAACCCTATATCCTTTGGCAAAATATATTCGAATTTCACTGATTCCATGTCCGACGCTTTTACAATCACCAAAATGTCCATCATTTTCAATCCTCTGAATTCTAAAAAGGACTTTAGCCCTCGCTCTTACATCTTTCAATCTTCTTAGCCACCTATCGAATTCTACAGTTTTTTCAATAAAGAACATGTAAAAATTGTATCCATTTGGATACAAATATAAGTTTAATTCTTGAATCTCAAATGAATGCCCATATTAATATTACCTGTCTAAAAAAATTGATTGCCCACTTCAAAAATTAAATTTCAACCCCCGGTCTAGTCCCGATTTCCAACGCATAAAAATCTGTCCAGCCTTTGATTTTAGTGAATTTGGCCATCAAACCATAAATCAAAGAAATTATGAAACAAGTTTTAACTGCATGGCTTATGCTATACATTGTTGGTGTTTCGGCACAAGAATTCAACAAGGAAATTACTACCGAAAACGGACTTCAATTCTTAGTGGGCCAAATTAATCTGGAAGGCTTACAATCACAACCCTACAGGAATTGGTTCCAAAATAGGTACAACAACTACCATCCGGACGACACCATGGTTTTGCTATTCAAAGAAAAACTGTCAGACTACAACATCAAACTGTTTTTGGGCACCTGGTGCGGAGACAGCAAACGCGAAAGTCCCAGATTCTTTAAAATTCTAGAAGCTGCAGATTTTCCGATGGAGCAGTTGGAAATCATCGCCCTGGATTATCGCAAAGGACATTATAAAACCAGTCCCACTGGAGAAGAAAAGGGCTTGAACATCATAAAAGTGCCGACCATTATCTTTTTAAAAGATGGAAAAGAAGTCAACCGAATCGTGGAAAGTCCCTTGGAAACTTTAGAGCAAGACATCGCCCAAATTGTATTTAAAAAGGACTATGTACCCAATTATGCATATTAAGTTTGGCCAACGCTAAGGATTTAAAGCGCAAAAGTGTAATTTTGCGCTTTAAATTTTTACAGATTATGCAACTATCGGAACAAGAGATCGTTCGAAGGGAAAAATTAAACAAACTCAGGGAAATGGGCATCAACCCATATCCCGCAGCATTGTATCCTGTTGATGCCACTTCCAAGAGCATCAAGAATGATTTTGAAGAAGGAAAAAAGGTTGTGATTTCCGGTAGATTGATGTCACGTAGAATTCAAGGAAAAGCTTCTTTTGCGGAACTTCAAGACAGCGAAGGACGTATCCAAGTCTACTTTAACCGTGATGAAATTTGTCCAGATGATGACAAAACCTTGTACAACGATGTATACAAAAAGTTGTTGGACATTGGGGATATCATAGGTATTGAAGGGGAACTTTTCACCACTCAAGTTGGTGAAAAAACTGTGATGGTGAAAAACTTTTCACTTTTGAGCAAAAGTTTAAAACCGTTGCCACTACCAAAGGTAGATGACGAGGGAAAAGTATACGATGCCTTCAACGACCCGGAGCTTCGGTACCGTCAGCGGTACGTGGATTTGGTAGTGAACCCGCACGTAAAGGACACCTTCATCAAAAGAACAAAAATCACCAACAGTATCCGTGAGTTTTATAATCAAAAAGGATATTTGGAGGTTGAGACCCCTATTTTGCAACCTATTCCAGGAGGAGCAGCGGCACGTCCGTTCTTAACGCACCACAATGCATTGAACATTCCGTTGTACCTGCGAATTGCCAATGAACTCTATCTTAAAAGATTGATTGTTGGCGGATTTGACGGTGTCTATGAATTTTCCAAAGACTTTAGGAATGAAGGAATGGACCGCACCCACAATCCAGAGTTTACCGTTATGGAACTTTATGTAGCCTACAAGGATTACAACTGGATGATGGACACCACCGAAAAACTATTGGAAAAAGTGGCCATTGATGCCACAGGAAGTTCAAAAGTAAAGGTTGGCGATCACGAAATTGAGTTTAAAGCGCCGTACCCAAGGGTTCCCATTTTGGAAGCCATTAAAATTCATACAGGTTACGATGTGGCGGAAATGGATGAAGACGAACTTCGCGATGTGGCCAAGAAATTGGATATTGAAGTGGATGAGACCATGGGTGTGGGCAAATTGATCGATGAGATTTTTGGGGAAAAATGTGAGCACCACTATATCCAGCCGACTTTTATCATCGATTATCCGAAGGAAATGAGTCCGTTGACCAAAGAGCACCGCACCAACCCAAGACTTACCGAGCGTTTTGAGTTAATGGTGAACGGCAAGGAATTGGCCAATGCCTACTCCGAGCTCAACGACCCTATTGATCAGCGTGAGCGTTTTGAAGATCAGCTCAAGCTTTCTGAAAAAGGGGATGATGAAGCGATGTTTATTGATCAAGATTTTTTGCGTGCCTTGGAATATGGTATGCCTCCAACATCTGGTATCGGTATCGGAATTGACCGTTTGGTGATGCTGATGACCAACAATTCCTCCATCCAAGAAGTATTGTTCTTTCCGCAAATGCGACCAGAGAAAAAGCAGGTGGAGCTTACCGAAGAGGAAAAAGTTGTTTTGGATATTCTTAAACCACAAGGTGAAATGCCATTGACCAATCTAAAAGAAAAAGTAGGTTTGAGCAACAAAAAATGGGACAAGAGTACCAAAAGTTTGACCAAGCACGGACTTATTAAAGTAGAAAAAACAGAAGATGCTTTGCTTGTAAAGTATACAGGTTGATTTTTATTATCTTGTTGAAAACCAATAATTTTCAACAAGATGAATACGATTGCTTTTTTCGAGATCCAGTCCACCAACCCCAAACGTGAGGTCGATTTTTACCAAGCCGTTTTTGGATGGAAAGCTACCTTGGACGAATCAGCGCCTATAGAGCTATACCGATTGGAAACGGATGGCATTCAGGGGGCCATACTAAAAAGACCCGTGGACAATCCACCGACCCATCAAGGCACCAACGCCTTTACATGCTCCATCCAAGTTCCTGACTTTGACGCAACTGAAAAGGCCATCATTAAAAACGGTGGACACGTGGCGATGCCAAAATTTGCGGTTCCCGGTAAATGTTGGCAAGGGTACTTTTTGGATGCCGACCATAATGTTTTTGGCATTTTTGAGGTCGATGAAAATGCGAAATAGTATTTTTTTTAAGTTTCAATTAAAAATCCTAGCTTAGAACCCCAATGGAGCTAAGCAAAAAAATTGGGCTGGTCCTCGGGCCGGTTGCGTTTCTTGTATTAAACCTGTTGCCTTTTGAAATGGTATCCGAAAAAGGAGACCCTGTGATTTCAATAGCTGCCTGGATGCTCATTTGGTGGATTACCGAAGCGGTCTCTATTTCCGTTACCGCACTCCTCCCCTTGCTTTTGTTGCCCCTTTTAAAAGTATTGCCCATTGCAGAAGTTGGAGCCAATTATGGCAGCCCCATTGTATTTCTCTTCTTCGGTGGATTTGTAATGGCACTGGCACTTGAAAAGGTCAATCTCCACCGTAGAATTGCACTGAATATCATCAGGCTTACGGGAACCACACCGAACAAAGTGATCTTAGGTTTTATGATTGCCACGGCCACCTTGAGCATGTGGATCAGCAATACAGCCAGTACAGTGGTTATGCTGCCCATTGCGATTTCCGTTATCAATCTGTTGATCAATGATGAAGATGGGTTTACCAAAAATGACCAAAATTTTGCTTTGAGTGTTATGCTCGGAATTGCTTTTTCGGCCAATGCCGGAGGAATAGCTACGGTTATAGGTACCCCGCCAAACTCCGTATTGATCGGATTGCTGGAAAACGAATACAACACCGAAATTTCCTTTTTAAAATGGATGACCATTGGATTGCCTTTCTCCATCATTATGGTGGGCATTTGTTATTTGGTCCTGGTCAAATGGATGTTCCCCAACCGCGACCTAAAGTTCACCGCATCAAAAAGTGTAATTCAGCAGGAACTGAAAAAATTGGGGCCTACCTCTGGTAAGGAAAAGATGGTATTGATCATTTTTGGAATAACCGTTTTTCTATGGATTTTCAGGACCTTGATCAACAATGTCTTTCCGAATTTAGGGTTGACGGACACCATGATCAGTATTTTCGCCGCTGTGGCTCTGTTTGCCATTCCGTACAACATTAAAAAAGGGGATTTTATCATCACTTGGAAAGACACCTCAAAATTGGCTTGGGGAATCTTAATCTTGTTCGGGGGAGGCCTTGCCCTCGCCCAAGGGATGTCCACAAGCGGTATTGTTGATTTGGTTGCCAATGGTATTGCTCAAAGCGAGATCAGTATTTTGTTTACCGCTGCCCTTTTGATTTTCCTGATGTTGTTTATGACCGAATTGATGAGCAACGTCGCCTTGGTGGCTGTTTTGGCGCCGGTAGTGGCAGGTATTGCCATTGGTCTTGGCATACCCATGCTTCACTTATTGATTCCGGTTACCATTGCCAGTAGTTGCGCTTTTATGCTGCCCATGGCCACGCCGCCCAACGCCATTGTATTTGCGAGCGGCTATGTAAAAATTCCACAAATGGCACGTGTTGGGATCATCTTGAACCTTATTGCGGTTTGTTTGCTCATATTGGTGTTTCAGTTTGTGATCCCGCTATTGTTTTAAATCAAAAATGCCCCTCCGGGCGGAGGGGCATTTTTACAAACTAACTAACTCAAAAAAATGTAAGAAACTAACTTAACCAACGCTACTTGCTTTTTAGCAAGCGAAGCGTAACTCTTTGTTAGGTACAAAGTTATAACCCTTTTATGTGAAATATATTGTAATTAGTTTTTTGTTAACGCTACGATTGGCACTGAGTGATAATTCGTTTTGTGATACAACTATCAAAAATGTGATAAAATCACATAAAAACCTTCAAATCGATGCATAATCTACACTTCAAAAAGCGTTTTCATGAAAATTCCATCGAGAAAAAACCTCATGTTATTTTTTTGTTAACCAGCAACTTATAGGTTTTTCTTAACAAACAAAAAGCCCTCTCGCGAGGGCTTTTACTAACTAACTAAATAATTTGTAAAATGAAAACTTAAACATTTTACTGATTGACCCTTTCATAAGGATCAAAATCTTCTGGGAGATACTTGGAAGTATCAAAGCCCAGGTCAATTTCTTCAACTTCCATATAGTTTACAGAAGTGATGGCGATTACATCGGTGTAAGCATCAAAACCTTTTGGCAATAAATACCTACTGTTAATACCCAATTCAAGTTCAACCTCATTTTCTACATAAGGAATAGCTTTTAAATCAACATAAACCTCGTAGGGAGAAAAATCTTCTGGCAAATAGTCCTTGGTGTCAAATCCAAGATCCATATCCTCCTCTTCCATGTAATTGATGGAATGTACATCCACTACATCCGTGTAGGGATCAAAATTTTCCGGCAAATACTTTTGGGCATTAAAGCCTAATGAAAGTTCAACGTTGTTTTCGAGGTATATGATGGAATTCAAATCAAAATAGCGTTCGTATGGGTTGAAACCTTCTGGAAGGTAATCAGCCGTGTCAAAACCCAAATCAATTTCAGGTTCATCCTCTATATACACTACTTCGTTTAAATTCAAATCATAAGATGCATAATCTGCCGTCTCTGATGTTGAATCGTTTAACGCTGCACCGATATTCAATGTGGTTAAACTGTTTTCTAAACTACCAGGTGTCTCGGTTTGCACTTCGACGACCTTGGTTTTTTGTTGGTCGTTTGCTATGGCGGTACTACTTAATAATACACTTCCATAAATTAATAATAACTTGTTCATTTTTTGATTGAATTTTATGATTGATGTTATGCCTATATGACTGATCAAAACCAAAAACGTTACAGTCTTTAGGATTTTTTTACGAAAATTGAATACCCGTTGAGCCCAGCTATACGGGGCGATTCACTCCAAACCATCAGTAAAACGCAGGACTCCCAACGGTTAGGACATTCCGTTAAAAAAATGGCCGTTAATATTTATTTAACAGTTTGTTCTGTCGAATTTTAGGTTCTTTGAATCTTCTTAGTTATTCAAACAAACCTATAATGATCAAAAAATTACTTTCTCGACTGCTTATAGTCGTTATTTTAACGGGTGGATTCCAAACTGCGGAGGCCCAACTTTTCAAAAAAAAGAAAAAAGAAACAGAGCAAAAAAAGGACGACAAGTCCAAACCTGGGGATATTAAACCCTATGATAAAGTCATCACCGAGGATGCGGAAACGGATAAAGGCCTTTTTAGCGTGCATACCGTAGACGACAAACATTATTACGAAATTCCCGATTCCTTATTCAACCGCGAAATGCTGATGGTGAGCCGAATCTCCAAAACCGCTACCGGCATTGGTTTTGGTGGTGGAAAAATCAATACCCAAGTGCTGCGTTGGGAGAAAAATGACAAAAAAGTATTGGTCCGTGTAGCATCTTACGAAAGTGTGGCAGCGGATTCTTTGCCGGTTCACGAAGCGGTGGTCAACTCCAACTTTGAACCCGTGCTTTTCGCTTTCGACATTAAGGCCATCAACAAAAAAGATTCCCTCAACCCAGCTACGGTCATAGAAATAGATCCGCTGTTCACCAAGGATGTAAAAGCCCTTGGTTTTCCCAACGGTTATAGAAAAAGGTTCAAGGTCACCCGTATGGATGGAGATCGCAGCTATATCGAATCCATTAAAAGTTACCCTTTAAATATTGAGGCGCGCCATGTAAAAACCTATTTATCCAGCGAGCCCCCAAGTAATTCCAGTCTTGGTTCCATTTCTTTGGAAATCAACAACTCTATGATCCTATTGCCCAAAGAACCGATGAAACGTCGCTATTTTGATCAACGCGTTGGTTGGTTTGCCCGTGGACAAGTGGATTATGGTCTTGATGCCCAAGAAAGTAAAACCGTGACTTACTTGGACCGATGGAGACTCGAAGTAAAAGACGAGGATATTGAAAAATACAAAGACGGCGAATTGGTAGAGCCCAAAAAACCGATTGTGTATTATGTGGACCGCGCCACACCCGAAGAATGGGTTCCGTACATTAAACAAGGTATTGAAGATTGGCAAGTAGCTTTTGAAGCTGCTGGTTTCAAAAACGCCATCATCGCCAAGGACCCTCCTTCACCCGAAGAAGATCCGGACTGGTCCCCAGAAGATGTTAGGTATTCCGTGGTACGTTACTTGGCCTCACCAATCCCTAATGCCAACGGCCCACACGTAAGCGACCCCAGGAGTGGTGAAATTCTGGAATCCGACATTAACTGGTACCACAATGTAATGAGCTTATTGCGCAACTGGTATTTTGTACAAACGGCAGCTATTAACCCAGAAGCCCAAAAGACACAGTTCAAAGAAGAAATCATGGGCAGGTTAATACGCTTTGTATCATCCCACGAAGTGGGCCACACCCTTGGATTGCCACACAATATGGGAAGTAGCGTTGCTTATCCGGTGGATTCTTTGCGTTCCGCCAGTTTCACCAAAAAATACGGTACCGCACCATCCATTATGGACTACGCACGTTTCAACTATGTGGCACAACCAGGGGATGAAGGCGTTGCCTTGATGCCCAATATCGGTATTTACGACAAATATGCCATCAAATGGGGATACAAGCCTATTTTGGACAAAACAGCGAAAGAAGAAAAACCCATATTGAATGATTGGATTTTGGAGCATGCCGGAGACCCTATGTACCGTTTTGGTCACCAACAAGTGGGCGATATCCACGACCCGAGCTCACAAACCGAGGATTTAGGGGATGATGCCATCAAAGCCAGTTTGTACGGTATTGAAAATTTAAAACGTATTGTTCCCAAGTTGATGGAGTGGACCACAGAAGAGGGCGAGAATTATGATGATCTTGAAACCATGTACGGACAGGTAGTCGCTCAGTTTAGAAGGTATATGGGTCATGTGTCCAACAACATTGGTGGGGTTTACGAATATCACAAAACCGCAGATCAAGAAGGCGCCGTTTACACACATGTGAGCAAAGAGCATCAAAAAAATGCAATGAACTTTATGCAAGAACAGCTTTTTGAGACCCCAGAGTGGTTGATCGATAAAGATATTTTCAACAAAATTGAATATTCTGGTTCCGTGGAGCGTATCCGCGCCACCCAAGAACGCTATTTGAACACCATGTTGCAACTGGGCAAATTGGCGCGAATCATTGAAAATGAAACCCTGAACGGGGATCAAGCCTATGGTTTGGTAGAAATGATGCGCGACCTTCGCAGCGGTATCTGGTCCGAAACGCGAAGCGGCAATACCATCGATACCTACCGAAGAAACCTTCAAAAGGCACACATTGACCGCTTGGAATATTTGATGACCGCCGATAGTCAAGGTAAACAGCCCGACTTTGGCGGATATAGAAAATCAACCCCCATCAACACCAGTCAATCGGATATTCGCTCGGTGGCTCGAGCAGAACTCAACAATCTTAAAAGAGATATCAGAAGCGGTTTGGGTAGAATTTCCGATACTATGAGCCGTTATCATTTACAAGATGCTTTGGAGCGCATAGACCTTATTTTGGAGCCTGTCAAGTAAGCATCTTTTATGGATTTATTAAAAATCATCAAGGTGTGGTCGATACGTTTATCGATCACACCTTGTTTTTTTCCTCATACACATCTTTAAAAAGTCATTTCACAACATATCGCTGAGAATCCAAATGGGAATCATTACTTTAGTAATCCCAAATCTCACATCATGAACTACAAAACAAAAAGCTTAGTCTACTTTATCTGTTTCGTGGCAGCCTCCACACTTTATTATGTTGTAGACCAACACGACGAATTCCAAGATCATCTAAATTCCAAAACGTACGTTGAGACCCAATTCGAAGATGCCGACGACTACATAGATGATTCCAAAGAAGATTTGGACCAAGAACTCAAGTAATTCCCTAAAACATTTTTTATTGTTAAAAGCTTCATAAACTATGTTGCAATGGTTAAACCTTTGGATGTAGTTGCTGTCCAAGGAACAAATCATTAAAGTTTAAACCTATGAAGCAAATAGCAGTAGTAATGGTTATGCTAATAAGTATTGGTATAACCGCCCAAAGACATGATGGCAAAAGTATGCGCAAAGGTCCTAACATGGACATGTCCGCCGAAGAGATGGCCACCTTGCAAACAAAACGTATGACCTTGGCGTTGGATTTGACAGAGGCCCAACAGGATAGAATTTATGATATCCATTTGGAAAACGCAACGTTCAGAAAAGAGAGATGGAACGAGATCAAAGCATTGAAAGAAAGTGGGAAATGGGAAAAACCTACATCCGAAGAACGATTTGAAATGGAAAATACGCGTTTGGACCGTCAAATCGCAATGCAGGAAAAAATGAAGAATATACTGAACGAAGATCAGTACGAGACTTGGAAAAAGTTCTCCAATCGCAAAAAATCTATGCATCATGGCAAGAAAAAAATGCAGGAGAGAGGGAGAAGAGGATAGTGTTTTTTGTTGATTTAAGAAGCCGCGCCTGCCATGGTCGCGGTTTCTTTTTTTTTGGACATTGGCCAGTATCCCGTTTTACAGGCTTTTTTTGATGATAGTATTGGTTATCTGTCATATTACCGATATATTTGATTATCTGCTATTTTACAGATATTTAAAATTATCTGCTAATTAACGGATATTTAAGATTATCTATCTTTAAAAAGATATGCATCAAAATAAACCAATTATGATTGCCATACTTACCGGCGACATCAAAAATTCCTCCGAACACAAGGCCAGTAAATGGTTGCCCATCTTGAAGGAGGCGCTGACCCATTATGGCAAGGAGCCCAAAGATTGGGAAATTTACCGCGGCGACAGTTTTCAGTTGCAGACCACGCCAGAAAATGCATTGAAAGCGGCAATCCAAATAAAAGCCAGTATCAAACAAATCCGCCATTTGGATGTTCGGATAGCCATAGGGCTGGGGGAGAAAAACTACGACGCCCCAAAAATTACCGAATCCAATGGTCCAGCTTTTGTAAACTCCGGGGAATGTTTTGAGCAGCTCAAAAAACTGAACTTGGCCATTAAAACGGCTAACAAGAATTTTGACGTGCAAATCAACCTATTGCTGGAACTGGCCCTTTTGACCATGGACAATTGGACACCCGCAATTTCCAAAACGGTAAAATGTGCCTTGGAAAACCCAAAAATGAATCAAAAAGAACTCGCATCCTTGCTCAACAAATCACAAGGGAACATTAGTGAGGAATTGAACAAGGCAGGATTTGACGAAGTCCAAAAAATGATCCATTTTTACAAAACCCAACTCACCCAACTATGACGCTTTTAGCCCTAAAATTGATATTGGCCCATTTTATTGGGGACTTTGTGCTCCAACCAGGCCATTGGGTTGAGGATAAATTGGAAAAAAAGGCGAAATCCAAATACCTATATTTTCATATCGGCGTGCATTTACTGGCACTCTTGATTATACTACAATTTCAATATGTGGGTGCTATTGCGTTTATTGTCATTACGCACTTCCTCTTTGATTTGGGAAAACTGTACTTGACCAATCCCAAAAACTACCGTTGGCTTTTTGTGGCAGACCAAATACTGCATCTTCTGGTATTGGGCGGAGTCGTGTACTGGATTGCACCATTTCCATTGGACTTTACCGAACTATGTACAGAAAGCACCCTCCTCTTCATTACTTTTTTGGTATTTGTCACCTACGTATCCGGGATAATTATGCGCATGTTATTGGCTCCCTATATTGATGAGGTGGCCAAGAGTGACGAGCCCGGAGAAGGTGGTTCCCTTAAAAATGCAGGCACCTACATTGGTATGTTGGAACGCCTCTTTGTATTTGGCTTTATTTTGATGCAACAATGGGCCGCCATTGGCTTATTGATCGCTGCAAAATCCGTGTTCCGTTTTGGGGACCTCAACAAGAGCAAAAACCGAAAGCTAACGGAGTACGTCTTGATCGGAACGCTCTTAAGTTTTGGACTGGCCATACTTTCGGGCATGTGCTACCAATATCTGGCAGACCTGCTTACCTCCTAAAAAAACCGTCCCAAAGGGACGGCTTTCTCCGAATAAAAATCTATTTCACTTAAACACTTTGTACTTATACCCTGTTCAGCATCGTATCATGGGCTTACAAAAATAGTTAAAAATCATTATTTAGATTTATTTTAAATTGTTTAACTTTATAGAGCAATGTATTAGATGTGTATAGCTGTACACCATCTTTTGTCCGTTGTATTCAATTGAGTTAGTTTAAGTGAAAGCGGGATAAACGTCCCGCTTTTTTTGTACGCTATTAAGACACTAAAAAAATGGTTTGCGTTAAGTCCAATAATCAAAAAATTGTTACTTTATAAAGACCTATTTAATAAATGAAGGACGACATGGGAGTAATAGCAACAAACAACAGGGAAGTAAAACTATTCTATAACGCCGAAACCAACAAAGGCATGCAGACCTTGGCCTATCTAAAATCTTCCAAGAAAAAAGTATTGGACATAGACCTGTCCAAGACCAAGGTAACGGGCACGCAATGGACCGAACTGGCCAAACTGCTGGGCAAGCCCATAAAAGACCTGATCAATACGGAGCATCCGGATTTTATGACCAAATACGGGAAGAATCCCGATTTATACGATGATGAGGATTGGCTCAAAGTGATGGAAAACAACCCAAAGGTCGTAACACAACCCATTTTGGTGAATGGCGATCAGGCCGTTCAAATTGATACACCTTCGGAAGTGGTGACCTTTTTGGAAGAAGAAGATTGATACTTGCTCATCACCGACAATGAAACACTAACCATTAAAATCCTATATGCCGCAAAACAACAAGTCCCGAATCTTAAAAATAGGAGTTGGATTGCTCCTGCTCTTCATTGTGGCAGGGGTGGCGGCACAACTGTTCTTCACCAACAAAGTAAAAGAAACACTCAACGAACAAGTCCCCAAAGAAATCAACCTCACCTATTCGGAGGTGAGCACCAATGTGTTTTTGGGGAAAATCAGCCTTACCGATATAAACGCCAACTCCCCGGACGGCCAAATCAATTTTGAGGCGAAATCCGTTACCGCTTCGGGATTACGCTATATGCCTTTGCTTCAAAATGGCGACATCGCCCTTGGTGACATTACTTTGGAATCTCCGAAGCTTGTCCAACATCAAAAAGAAAAAGATACCACAGCAAAAAAAGACAACAAAGCACCCTCAAAAAAGTACAGCTTGGACAAGGTGAGCATCCAAAATGGACGCTATTTTATGCTAAATCAAACATTGGACAGTGTGGCCACCTTGGTCAACGTTGATCTTAGTCTTTCCGATCTCCTTTTTAATAAAGAAACCGCAACAGCAAACATTCCCTTCACCTATGGTGAATATCAGCTCAAGACCGGAAAGGGCCGTTACGAGATGAGTGACTTGGAGTTTATCGCGTTTGAACAAATGCAGTTGACCCCGGAGGATGCTGGATGGCAGCACTTCCTGTTGCGCACCAAATACAGCAAAGCCGAGCTTTCCCGCAGAATCACCGTGGAGCACGACCACTACGACTTGAGCATTGACGAAATCAGCCTGAAACATTGGGATGTTGGCTTTGAAAACGAACTGTCCCATCTCCATTTGAAAGAATTGCAATTGCAAACCCCCATTTTCCATGTGTACCGCGATAAGCTGTTGCCCGACGATACCACACACAAAAAACTGTACAATCAGGCGCTTCGCGACCTTAAAATGGACCTTCAGGTGGACAGCATACAGATTTCCGAAGGACTCATTACCTACAAAGAGCGTTTGGAAGCGGACGTGGACCCCGAACAGCTGAGCTTTACGGACATCGAGGCGACCATCAAGAACCTGCACACCAAAGGTGAGGGCAAAGTAAACATCGACATCAATGCCAAACTGATGGACAACGGGCCATTTACCCTGGATTGGTCCTTTGACCCCCAAAACCAGGCCAATACTTTTTTGGTGCAGGGTGCACTCTCCAATTTTCAGTCGGAAAGTATCAATCCTTTTTTAAAGACCAACCTCAACGCCGAGGTGAAAGGCAGCATACAGCAAATGTATTTTACGATCAGTGGCAACGAGCTGGAGTCGCAGGGCGACATGAAGATGAAATACGACGATTTTGAGTTCACCGTGCTCAAAAAAGATGGTTTGGGCGTTAACAAAATACTGACCGCCGTAGTGAACCTGTTTACCAAAAAGGGTGAAAAAACCGATAAAGATGGCTTCCGGCACGGCAATTTCAAAGTGGAGCGCAAGCAGGACAAGTCCTTTTTCAACTATTTATGGATCAACCTAAAAGAAGGTTTGGTGGATACCATGACCGGACGCGGCAAAAAACGGGATTGAGTTTGGAGTTTGGAAAGCAAGCTTATTTTACGGAGAAAAGCCCATTTTCAATTTTTAATTTTCAACTTCCACCCCACCCTTGACCGTATTGCAAATTGTTCATTGTTAACTGCTCATTGTTAATTGATAATTGTCAACTGTTCATTGCGAATTGTAGATTTCCCCTAGTTTTTTTAAGGTTTTTCCGCAATACTATTAAATTGAAAATTAGTAGTTTGCTGAACAGCCCCTCCCCCAGAACTTTACCTTATTATTTTATTTTTGAATACTCTCTGTATGGATGTATTGCAATTTTGAAAATCATAATGAAAATTAGAATATGGATAATTTAAAGGATAATGAAAAAGAACATGTCATTGATAAAATTATTGATGGTTCTTTAATTGGTGTAAACTACCATAACAAATTATTCGTTCGAGTTGGTTCGAAAGCTGATACTTTTAAAAACGTTGATTTCAGCCATACCTATTTTAACCATTGTTATTTCAGGAACTGCGTATTTGATTCATGTAACTTTATAGGTTGTAAATTCATGAATTCAAATTTTGCAAGCTCAAAATTTTTAGGCTGCAAATTTGACTATGCAAATATCATTTAGTTTATGAATGAATTCAACAATAGAATAGAACTTCAAAGAGAAGTTTTGAAAATTATTAATGGAAAAAAATTCCATTATGAGTTAACAGGGTTATCCGACGGAGCAATCAATCGATGGCTGACCGACAATAAGCTAAATAGCACTTCAGAACCGATTAAAATCATTTACGAAATAGCTTCTAAACTATTTTTTCTAGCGAATAAAAGTCAAGAGCAAATAACTGATTCATATAAAAAATTAAGTTTAGAGGTAACTGGATTGATTGATAATTTGAAAATAAAAATTGATAACATCGAATAAAAAATCTTTACAACAATGTTCATTGTTAATAATTGTTTGTTCTTGCTCACTTCTAAAAATCCTCAAGGATTTTCAGTTTGGTGTGTACTTGCAAAGTTAACAGCTAAACCACGCAACTACTCTTAGCCGAGACCGTAAAGCACAATAAAACCTGTCTGTAAAACGAAAAATAATATGGAATTTATAAAAGAAAACTGGAATTGGATTACTGAAAATATTTGGAAAGTAATATCAATTGTAATCATATTTTTTACCGCAGGTTGGGGAGTTGCAGCTTTATTTTATAAAGAAAGAATAGAAATATTAAAAGAGAAAATAAATTCAAAAAATGAAAGTCCTTCAAGTGATGATTCAAATGGGTTTATATATCCAGAAACAGGAAAAAATGGTAAAAACATTCTCGCAAACTCAACATTAAGTGTTCAAAAGGGTGAGAAAGTATCTTTGAAAGCAATTATTCCTAAAAATGAAAAAATACTAATAGAATTAAAAGGACCGGAACGAGTTCATAAACAAGATGATGGTGCATCATGGAATTTTCCAATAAGTCGAATAAGAAATTGGACTGCCAAAACATATGAACATGAAAATGGTGGAAGACAGGAATTTGATGCAGAATCTGGAAGTGCTGATATGGAATTAGCATTTCAAAGGGAGGGAAAAGTAATGATTTCTGTATTTGAAGGGGATATACGTTCCAATACTTGGGAAAAAGAAATAAACGTTAGGAGTTAAATAACTACACTTAAAATTGACTGTAGTTCATTACTTGTTTTAATAACTATAATCAGTCATTGAAATGGATTCAAATATAATATTCTTTTTGATTGTCTTTGGTGCGGTTTGGATTTTTAAGCGGTTAGTTTTTGATTTCAAGCGAAAACGCCGTAGAAATTTTTATCGAAATACCTATTTAAAGTCGGATGCATGGAAGAGAAAACGTTATGTTGTATTGAAAAGAGACAATTGGCGCTGTGTATACTGCGGAGCAAAAGCCACTCAAGTACATCATAAAAAATATGCAAAGAAGAATATAGGCAGAGAACCTATCAAATGGCTAGTATCCGTTTGTAAATCTTGCCATAATTCACTTCACTAAAATTACAGATTTAAAACACCTTCGCCACCGCTTCAATAGTCCTATCCAAATCGGCATAACTGAGGGCATCGTTTAAAAAGTAGCTTTCAAAAGCCGAGGGCGGTAAGTACACCCCGTTCTCCAACATCCCGTGGAAATATTTCTTAAAGGTATCGTTGTTGCCTTTTGCCGAGCTGGCAAAATCCACCACGGGCTCGTCCGTAAAGTGCACGGAGATCATACTGCCATACCGGTTAATCTGGTGGGTCACGCCTTTTTTGGTGAGTACCATGGCAATGCCCTTGTGGAGATACTCGGTTTTTTCGGCCAAGCTGGTAAAAATTTCAGGCTGGTCGTTCAGCACGGTGAGCATCGCCAGTCCGGCACTCATGGCCAAAGGGTTGCCGCTCAAGGTGCCCGCTTGGTACACAGGTCCTTCGGGCGCCAAATGCGCCATGATCTCGGCTCGGGCCGCAAACGCGCCCACGGGCAGTCCGCCCCCGATCACTTTCCCGAACATCACAATATCGGCATCAATGCCCAAGGCTTCCTGTGCGCCTCCTTTGCCCAAACGAAAGCCTGTCATTACCTCATCAAACAACAACAAAATGCCTTCTTGGGTGCAGATGTCGCGCAAGCCTTTAATAAATTCATCTTTGGGGATAATGCAACCCATGTTCCCCGCTACGGGTTCCAAAATAATGGCGGCAATTTCGCCCTTGTTGGCTTCCACCAAGGCTTTTACCCCTTCCAAATCGTTGTAATCCGCCAACAGGGTGTCCTTGGCCGTTCCCTGCGTCACCCCAGGGCTGTTGGGGCTGCCAAAAGTAACGGCGCCACTCCCCGCTTGTATCAAAAAAGAGTCAGAATGGCCGTGGTAGCATCCCGCAAATTTGATGATCTTTTCCTTGCCCGTGTATCCGCGCGCGAGGCGAACGGCACTCATACAGGCTTCGGTTCCGCTGTTCACAAAACGGATTTTGTCAATGTTCGGCACCATGGACACCGCCAGTTTGGCGATTTCGGTCTCAATTTCGGTGGGCGTTCCAAAGGAAGTTCCTTTTTTGGCCTTGTCCACCACCGCATCGATCACCGGTTGGTATGCATGTCCCAAAATTAGCGGCCCCCACGAAGCAATGTAGTCGATGAGCTGGTTGCCGTCTTCATCGTACAAGTAGGCACCTTTGGCCTCCTTGATAAAAATAGGGTCGCCCCCTACCGCATTAAACGCTCGTACGGGCGAGTTTACGCCTCCTGGAATGTATTTTTTGGCCTCTGCGAACAAGGCGCTGCTTCGTTGGTAGATCATACGTATGTACTGTTGTCATTCCCGTACTTCGGCTATGCTCAGCATAAATTCCGGCGGGAATCTATTTTATTATTTCCTTTCGTCATGCTGAATTTAGTTCAACATCTCATCCCCGTTGGTTTTAAGCCTTATGAGGACCTGAAACGAGTTCAGGTTGACGTTCGTGCCGCAAAGGTAATGAGGATCATTCGTTTTGGGAAATGGAAAATCGTGAAGCAGCCCGGTTTGCTGTAAAAAAAAGTTGCGTCAATTCGAGTAATCCACTTTAGTGGGTCGTATCGGGATTCGGCAACGGTGAATCAGTTCTCGATACATATTGACCTTTGGTCAAGCCACTCGAACTGACCAGTTGCCATATGCATCATTATGGCAAAATACAAAATGCTTCGACTTCGCCCAGCATAAACTCCGGCAGGAATCTATTTTATTATTTCCTTTCGTCATGCTGAATTTAGTTCAGCATCTCATCCTTATTGGTTTTAAGCCTTATGAGAACCTGAAACGGGTTCAGGTTGACATTCGTGCCTCAAAGGTAATGAGGATCATTCGTTTTGGGAATTGGAAAATCGTGAAGCAACCCGGTTTGCTGCAAAAAACAAGTTGCTTCAATTCGAGTAATCCACTTTAGTGGATTGTATCGAGAATCGGCAACGGTGAATCAGTTCTCGATACATCTTGACCTTTGGTCAAGCCACTCGAACTGACCAGTTGCCTTATGCATCATTATGGCTAAACCTACTGCGCCACTCGAATATTGAGCACTTGCCCAATGGAAATAACATTGTCGTTGAGATTATTAAGGCGTCGAATCTCGTCCACCGAAATGTCGTAGCGCTTGGAAATACCGTAGAGCGTATCCCCTTTTTCCACCCTATGCGTAAAAACCTCGTACTGTCGCGGTTCGCGTATCGTGGACAACCCATTTTCCACCACTGCTTCGTCATATTCGTACAAATCGTAACGCTCGATGATGGCGATCAATTTTTGCGGGTATTTGCGGTCGGTGGCATAGCCGGCTTGTCGCAAACCGTGCGCCCATCTTTTGTAATCGTCCCGTTTTAAGTTGAACAAAAAGGCATAGCGTGAGCGCGTGGACAGGAAAATACTGTGATCTCGGAAGGAGTACATCGGGTGGTTGTATTTGCGGAAACATTCGCCTTTGGCGTCATCATCATGAAAATCGAACTCCCCTTCCCAACCTGTATGGCATTTAATCCCAAAATGATTGTTGGTTTTTAAGGTCAGCTCTCCCTTGCCCGAGCCACTCTCCAAAATACCCTGCGCCAAGGTGATACTGGCCGGTATGCCAAAGGCACGCATTTCGTACTGGGCAACCTCGGCAAAGGTTTCGATATAGTCTTGGGTGTCCGAAATGGGAAAGCGCTCAAAACGCCCCCTATCCTTGGGCATAGGATACAAATCCCGAACCTCTTCGGTTTCCAGGTCGTTGGTAGTCCTTGAGGTCGGTCTTTCCGTGTTTACCACTGCGGGCGCACCTTTTTTGTTGGTCGACCTTCTTTTTTTGGCGCCACAGCTAGTGAGCAAAAGCGCCGCAACCAATACATATATTATTCGCCTGATCATACGTCCAATAACGGTAAATTTTTCTCTTTCAATATAAGGTTCATTCCCTGTATGCCCTGTAATCCTCCCGTATGGATGGCCAAAATTTGGCTTCCTGGTGAAAAAACATCCCTTTTTACAAGTTCAAAAATACCAAAAAGCATTTTTCCCGTGTATATGGGGTCTAAGGGTATACCTGTTTCATTTTTAAAGAGGTTGATGAAATCAATCAGCTGCTGGTCCACTTTGGCGTAACCTCCAAAATGATAATCGGTTACGAGTTGCCAACGCTGATTTTGAGCAAAGGTACGAATCTCCTCGATTAGAAAATTACCTTTCAGCGCAGGGAACCCCAATACGGTTTGATGGGGCCGTGATGCATTGATGAGTCCTGCCACGGTGCCGCCTGTACCGACCGCGCTGCAGATGTAATCAAAAGTTGCATCATCTTCGGTCAAGATTTCTGTACAGCCCTTAACGGCCAATTCATTGGTGCCGCCTTCGGGCAACAGGTAAAAATCACCAAACTGTGATTTCAAATTTTTAAGAAAAGAAGGTTCATTTTTGAGACGGTAATCGCTTCGGGATACAAAATGGAATTGCATACTGTGTTCGTGCGCCATGTTCAGGGTCGGATTGTTTTGCCACTTATCTTCCAGCTCTTCACCGCGGATTACCCCAATGGTTTTCAGCCCTTGCTCTTGCCCTGCATAGGCCGTGGCCGCAATATGGTTGGAAAAAGCCCCACCAAAGGTGAGCAGGGTGTCTTTGCCCTGTTTTTTGGCTTCGAGCAGGTTGTATTTGAGCTTGCGGTATTTGTTCCCAGAAACGAACGGATGAATGGTATCTTCCCGTTTTAGATATAGCGTGATTCCCTTTTCTCGCAGCAGGGGTATGTCAATATGGTGATTGGGCATGTTCAATCCAAAAAATTAACGGGTCAAGTACTTTAAAAAACCAAAAGTCCTTCGTTTGGACGGATACTGCATATCCTTTTCATTGGCATAAGCCTCACGTTCAAAACTAATATTTTGGTAGGCGCGGTAACTGTTCAGATAAAGTACCGTGCGGAACAACCATTCGGCAACATACCAAAGGTAAAATGGTAAAATCAGGAGTTCGCGCTGTTGCTTTAGATGGATACGCTCGTGGTTGATAAGCACCTCGTCAGCCTTCAAGGCATCTTCCTTTAGGATAATGAAAGGCCACAGCGAAAGTCCCACATAATTTTTATAGAAGAAATGTTTAAAGACTAGTATCACTTGATTCCTATCCTTTGGTTGGTCCAACAAATATAACAGCAAAAAGTGCTCAATATTGGGCAGTTAGCAGAAAACGATCAACATTTTCGGTGAATAACCTTGTTTCCAACAATATTAAAACCTTCGTCAATTTGCCATGAAAATCGTAAATTTATATAGTAAACCATAGTTTGATTTTGGGGCAAGCCTCGTATTATTTATCCCGACAACTATGGGGACGATTATCGCGTAAAATGGCGCAAAGCTTATGAAAGAACACATTCCCTTGGAAGAGGATGATTATTACGTTTCGGAACAAGGATATCGGGTATTTACCGAAAAATACCACCTAAAACGTGGTTACTGTTGCGAAAGTGGTTGCCGCCACTGTCCATATGGATATAACACTAAAACAAATACCCAAAACTAGGTATTCGGCATAATAATTGTGGTTTATTTAATGACATCTCAAGAATTTAAAAAAAGTACTATGAAAAGTTTAAAACGTTTTGCACTGTTTGCCTTCTCCGTTGCTTTATTGGGCTCCTGTAGCTCTGTGCAAGTGATATCTGATTATGATCAAAAAGCTGATTTTAACACCTATAAAAGCTACGCCTTCTACAAAACAGGCATAGACAGAGCCCAAATTTCGGATTTGGATAAGAAAAGAATTTTAAGGGCCATTGAGTCAGAAATGAGTTCACGTGGCTTTGTAAAATCCGACAGCCCGGATGTATTGATCAGCATTTTTACCAAGGAACGGGAACGTGTAGATATCTACAACAACAACTTCGCCTGGGGCGGATGGGGTTGGGGCGGCTTTTACAACCCATGGGCCTGGGGTCCCGGATGGGGCTGGGGCTGGGGAGGCAATAACGTGAGTACCAGCACCGAAGGTTCTTTGTATATAGACGTCATCGATGCCAACAAAAAAGAGTTGGTATGGCAAGGTCGCGGCGTAGGCACCTTGAACAATACCAAAAACATTGAAAAGAAGGAACAACGCATCAAAGAATTTGTTGCTCAGATTCTAGAGGAATACCCACCAGCCACGGTTGTGGCCGTAAACTAAAAAAACAGGAGGTTGCCTAAAAAGCATTGAAATGCGTCATTCTGAATTTATTTCAGAATCTCATCATACTGATAAACCAATTGTTATGAGAACCTGAAAAAAGTTCAGGTTGACGGAAACCTAATTTTCAGGCAACCTCTTTTTATTACCCTTAACTTTCCTTAAGAGAAATTCCACGCTCTATTTTGTATCTTTAAGACGCACAAAGGTTGTCGCGTCCAATGAATGCTCCTAATTATCAAAACCGTCAATTCGAGTAAAATTCCAAAGAAATTTTATATCGAGAATCGGTTTTGAGGATTTGAAGTTCTAGTTCTCGATACGATTTTTACAAAATCACTCGAACTGACACACTTCATTCATATGACATAACAACTTAGATAAAATTAAATGTATGAGCTACGAATCCAATCCCATACTGGACAAACTGCCGAAGCACCTTAAACAATTCATAAAACCACAAAATTATGAATCCTACACGGCGATCAATCAAGCTGTTTGGCGTTATGTGATGCGCAAAAATGTGGATTACCTCAGCAAAGTCGCCCATAAATCCTATGTGGATGGCCTAAAAAAAACAGGGATTTCCATTGACCACATTCCCAATATGTACGGGATGAACCGCATCCTAAAGGAAATCGGTTGGGCCGCGGTCGCGGTGGATGGCTTTATTCCGCCCTCGGCCTTTATGGAGTTCCAGGCCTACAATGTGCTCGTGATCGCTTCGGACATTCGTCAGCTTGAAAATATTGAATACACCCCAGCTCCCGATATTATTCACGAAGGTGCGGGACACGCTCCCATCATTGCCAATCCCGAATACGCGGAATACCTGCGCCGTTTTGGAGAAATTGGTTGCAAGGCGATTTCCAGTGCCAAGGATTACGACCTGTACAATGCGGTGCGACACCTTTCCATCATCAAAGAAGCAAATGGCACCCCACAAAGTGAAATTGACGAAGCCGAAAAACATATAGAACACCTCCAAGAAAATATGGGCGAGCCCAGTGAGATGGCCCTCATCCGAAATCTGCATTGGTGGACCGTGGAATATGGTTTGATAGGAACGGTGGACAACCCAAAAATTTATGGTGCCGGACTACTGTCCTCCATTGGGGAAAGTACGTGGTGCATGACGGATAAAGTAAAAAAGATTCCATACTCCATTGAAGCAGCACATACGGAGTTTGACATCACCAAACCACAACCACAACTCTTTGTGACGCCAGATTTTGCCTTCTTGAGTCAGGTTTTGGAAGATTTTGCCAATACCATGGCCGTGCGAACCGGAGGGCTTTCCGGAATTAAAAAATTAATTGGCTCCAAAGCATTGGGCACCATCGAACTGAGCACGGGACTGCAAATCTCCGGAGAGTTCAGCAATGTGATTGAAAGCGAAGGAAAACCCATATACATTCAGACCACAGGCGGGACAGCTTTAGCCTACCGTGAAAAAGAATTGGTAGGTCACAGTACGGCTCACCATGCAGATGGTTTTGGTTCCCCGATCGGTAAATTAAAGGGCATCAACATTGCCATTGAAAATATGGGTCCCCGAGACCTTAAGGCCTATAAAATTTACGAGGGCGAACAAATCGCTTTGGAATTTGAAGGAGGCATCAAAGTGGAGGGAACCATTGTAACGGGCACTCGAAACTTAATGGGTGAAATCATTCTCATCACTTTTGAAAATTGCACGGTTACCCACGGTGACAACGTCTTGTTCCAACCAGAATGGGGATTGTACCATATGGCAGTCGGGCAAAAAATTGTTTCTGCCTATAATGGTCCGGCCGACTTAAACAGTTTCGACCTTATGACACATCAAATTACGGAAAGCACCATCAAATCCAAGAAAGATGAAAAAAGATTGGAGTTGGAGCGGTATTATGAGCAAATCAGGCATTATAGAGAAGGAAAAAACACTACGGTTTCCAGAACCAAAGTATTCCAGGCCCTAAAAAAAGATCATCCGAAAGACTGGTTATTGCCAGTGGAGTTGTACGAACTTGCCAAACAAGACAACAACCAAGAATTTCAACAGGAGATTTTGCAACACTTGGAAAACATAAAACGGGACAACCCCAAGGTGGGTCATCTGATTGATGATGGTCTACAACTGGTCGACACTACCTTGGTTAGCTAAAAACCCAACTTTTTCAATATTCCTTGCAGTAGGCTTTAATTGTGGTATTGTGGCTTTGGTCACAGGATAAAAGGAAATGTTGAGTTCTTCACCATTTCTTCTTAGCCCCAACTCCACTTGGCGCTCAATATTGCCTTGCCAAATACTTCGAGAAAACACTTCGTCACCTGCGCGAACACCAGCTTCCCAAGCTTTACTGCTCTCAATAACGCTTGCAATCCCCTTTCTGTCCTCCGTAAATTCAAAACCCAGCTCGTAAACATCACTTTCGGCGCTGTATTCCAAACCAAGTTCTTCAAATAGGGTTGCCAAATCCATTTTTTGGCCATCCTCGATATATTTTTTGAAAACCACATCAAAACCTTCATCCCAATAGGAATTCATCACTTCGATAAAATACGCATGAGTCAGCTTTTGACCCTTGGTGGTCGCATCGGCATAAATTTGATGCATCACATCATCCAAACTTTGTGTGCCGTCACTTGCCTTTAGAATTTTTTCATCCAAATAAAAAGCGAAAATCGTGCCCCGCCAATAAGGGAGTTTGGAGTATTCATAGTTGGTCCAAAAATTATCATAATTGATTTCGGCATTGGGAGCCTCCCCTACCGATGAAGTATATAGATCACGAATGGTTCGGTTGAATTCATCAATAAAATAATCCCCGTCAAAACCATTGATTTTGCTCTTCGCAATGTTTTTGTAGGTGTAATATTCCGTAAATCCTTCACTGAACCAATATTGCTCCTCTTCGTTCTCATTTTTGATGGTATGCCCTATCCAATTGTGCATCAATTCGTGGTTGAAGAGATATACCAACTGTCCAATATCCGTTAAATCGTTATTGGAAACCGAAGTGGCAAAAGAATTGGTGAGTCCGGTCCCTTGAAAACTGCTCCCGTTTTCTTGCGGAAAGGGCTGCATCGTCACGGTAAAGTATGCCTGGGAGTGGTCGTTCCAAAAATTACGTTGATAGGTCAACGTTTCCTCCAAAACCTCGAAAACATCTTTATCCCTAAACGGAATCCATTCGCCACGGGTGGCCAAACTGATTTGATTGCCTTGGATATCGCCATTTAAGACTCTGAAATCACCTCCAACAAAAATGGCGCTTCCAAAAAGCTCTAGGTCCATCCCCTCTAACAATTGTACTTTTTCTTGACTCGAAAAACTGTTATGAATGGTGTATTCCTCTGGAAAAGCAGACCAATCCAGAACAATGTCCAAATTCTCTTCCGTATTTTCGGGCACCATAAACATATTATGCGAAAACAGATGGAAATACTGTTTGCTGATAATAGGGCGGTAAATTTTGCTGGTTGAAATTTCACCGTCAAAATCTTGTTTTAAGAAATACTCAAATTCCAGTTCTTTCACACCTTTTGGATGCATAAGTACGATTCGGCTGCTATCCGCGTCTTTTTCAACAACCCCCTCAACATTCAATAATTGCATTTTACCCAACGATTTAAAGAGGTCTTCCTGTCCCCACGCATCATTCGGAAACGAAAGGGTTGTCGTACCATCGGAATCGGCATCCAAGGTCATTTTGATTTTAAGTTGTGGGATGCTGTCGACCACTACGGGAGAAATCTCATAACTGATATCCGATTCGGGTTGTTGCTGACAGGAAAATAAAAATATGGCTAAAAGGGCGGTTAGCAGTACTCTTTTAAACATGGTTTTGATTGATTGATGTACCTAATAGACGCATCAAACGGCAAAATGTGACAGCTTAATCCAAAAAAGTTTTTAACTGCTCCGTGTTTTCCAAGGGAATATCGTTGTAAACCAAAGTCCAGCCCATCGTATGGGTCAATACCAAAATCCGTGAAAGTTCACTGACCAAGCGATTTTCTGCATTGGAACGCAGTGAGGAAGCCTCTATTTTTTTCATTAAAGAAGCGTTTACATTTCTTTTGATGGCATTGTAGTCACCTGCATTAAAGGGGTTCAGGTAATCTGCGGTAACATCGTAGTACTCAAAATCTGGACTTATTTTTATTTCCGGTTCGGGAATCCGTGTGATTGTGAGCACTTTGTTTTTCTCATCAACCTCATAATTAATTTTGGATAGATCATAAGCAATGGACACATCAGCATTGACCACCACCAATGCCTTTTTGTATGCCGTAACCAACGGACCGAACAGTTCTTTGGAATCTTTGTAATTGTACACCTCGGCAAAATGACCTTCGGTAACCACCAACTTGGATACATTTCGTAATTCCTGTTGGATCAACATGGAACTTTCTTCCAGAATTGATTTTTGCTCACGGTCATCCGTACACGATTTATAGATCAAAACCGAAGCCAATGCCAATACTGCTCCAAATAACACTTTCTTCATAAAGAACTCATCTTGAATTGTCCATATTCGCTGCAAATTTATCTTTTATCCCCATTCTTCGTCTTTTTAATCCTTCCGTAGCCCTGCTATGCAACTCAAAAAATCCTTCAACTGGGCACAAAATCTTAAATTCTCGCTTGAATCTCACAGTTCAACACGAGTTCTATTCAAATTTCATGAAAGGATACCTTTCTTGAAGATACGTAATTTTTGTGCCGAGCGATGTTTTGAACTTCTGATGCGCTTCGGAATCGGGGTTAAAGGGTCGGTGCAGCAAGCCTTTTTGAACGATATCCACTTCATCCATTACAGCGAAAGCATTTTCGGAAATCCAAACGGATTTGAAGCGCTCGCAAATGTAAGCGACAGCCAATTCGTTGGGATGCACCATATCCTTGCCATAAAAACGGTAATCACGGAGTTCATCTATCATAATTTCATAGGATGGAAAGTAGGACAGTTCTCTCGACTGCGCTCGAGATGACAAAACGGAATGTATCGCAGTAATCAAATGCGCCTTGCTTCGTTGGTTTTCCAAAAAACCATCTTTTAAATGACGAACAGGTGAAATCGTGAAGATGACCTGTGCTTTGGGATTCACTTTTTGAATCAATGTCAGCACATTTTGAAGACTGACTTCAATGTCTGCAACGCTCAATAATTTTTTAGTGAATTCTTTCTGCGGAACCTTATGGCAATTGGCTACTGTTTTTCCTGAAGCCTGCTGCTCATAAACCCAAGCCGTTCCCAAGGTGATGATAATGTGGGAAGAAGTTTCCAGATTTGTTTTGGTTGCTTTCAACCTTTGGTTGAGCAGTTTCAACAATGCTTCGGGATTATCGGAACGTAAATCGGAATGTGCATCAAAACAGCGCCAAATGCCATCTTGCTCAAATATTTCTTCTTGCTGATACGTTTTTCCGGCAATGGCTCTTTGCGCCAAATTTTCAATAGCAAGTGGATGAAACAATATCCCAAAGGGATTTTGTAGTTGCTGGAACCTGAAGTATTCCAGCTTCGCGCCTATATTTTCAACAAAACAAGACCCCAAAAGCACCAACTTGCTTTGATAATCGATGGGATTATCGCTGGGTGTTAAAGGTATCTTGGTTTGTAGTTCCATTTGTTCGGCTAAAAATGTCAGTTCGAGCGCGGTTAAGTATTAAAAATGCAAGTTCAAATCCATTACAATTGAAATTCGTCAGTTCGAGTCCCGAAAGCTTTCGGGAAGAACCAGACATTATTTTATAATCAAATCTCGATGACTCCTTCGACTGCGCTCAGGGTGACATCTCAATGTAAAATCTTAGTTAATGCCCTATTTCAATATGATTGAAATTTGTCAGTTCGAGTGATTTTTGCTTCAAAAATCGTATCGAGAACCAGAATTTCAAGTCAACCCCCAATTCTCGATACAAAATTCCTCTGGAATTTCACTCGAATTGACTTGTTTTGGGAACAACAAGTTATTTAATATACTCCTTAACCTTGTCCAGTGCCTCTGGAATCCCCGCAGGATTCTTACCTCCAGCAGTCGCAAAGAAAGGTTGTCCACCGCCACCCCCTTGAATGTATTTTCCCAGTTCACGAACAATGGTTCCGGCATTTAGGTCTTTTTCGGCCACCAAATCCTTAGAGATATAGCAGGACAATATGGCCTTGCCATCTTTTTCCGAAGCCAAAAACAGGAACAGGTTATCCACTTGACCGCCCATTTCAAAGGCCAAATCCTTGATGCCGCCAGCATCCAAATCGACTTTTTGAGCCAAAAATTGGATTCCGTTCACATCTTCCAGTTCAGCGATCAGTTCATTTTTGAGGCCTTTCGCCTTATCCTTCAACAATTGCTCCACCTGCTTTTTGAGTGCCACGTTCTCTTCTTGTAAACTGGCAACCGATTTTACAGGGTCTTGCGAATTTTTCAACATATCCTTGATCTCAAAAAGCATTCGGTTATTGTTGAAATAAAAATCTTTAACGGCATCTGAAGTAATCGCTTCGATTCGGCGGATTCCGGCAGCAACAGCTCCTTCGGAAACGATTTTAAAATGCCAGATATCGGCTGTGTTTTTTACGTGCGTTCCGCCACAAAGCTCAATGGATTGTCCAAAACGGATGGTACGAACAGTATCTCCGTATTTTTCCCCGAAGAGCGCCATTGCACCTTGCTCCATCGCCTCTTTCATCGGGACATTGCGGCTTTCTTCCAAAGGAAGGTGCCCATCAATCCGTGCATTGACGAAATTCTCAACTTTCCTGAGCTCTTCTGTAGTCAACTTGGAAAAGTGGGAGAAATCAAAACGTAAATATTTGGAATGTACCGCAGAACCTTTTTGTTCCACGTGAGTGCCCAAAACCTCACGCAGGGCCTGATGCAACAAGTGCGTAGCAGTATGGTTGCATGCCGTTCTCCAACGTTGCTTTTCGTCCACAACCGCTTTAAAAGAACCTGAAACATCTTTTGGCAACGATTTCGCAAAATGAACAATCTCGTTATTCTCTCTTTTGGTGTCAATGATATAAGTGACATCACCGTTAGGAGCCTCTAGATAACCTTTATCCCCAACCTGACCACCTCCTTCGGCATAAAACGGGGTAAGATTGAACACCAATTGATATTGGTCGCCTTCTTTTTTACTGGTCACTTTTCGGTATTTCACCAACTTCACCTCAGCTTTGAGACTATCATAACCAATAAATTCCTGCTCCGTATCGGTCATCAATATGTTCCAATCGTCTTTGGAAACTTCAGAAGCTGCTCTGGAGCGGTCTTTCTGTGCTTTCAAGGCTTTTTCAAACCCCTTGGTATCCAATTGATAGCCTTTCTCTTCCAAAATCAAGGCAGTCAAATCTATCGGGAAACCAAAAGTATCGTACAATTCAAAGGCTTTTTCACCTTCAATAGTTTTGTCCTTGGATGACTTTATCACAGAATCCAACAACACCAACCCTTGCTCCAAAGTGCTCAAGAAAGAGCTTTCCTCTTCTTTGATCACGTTTTCTATCAACTGATATTGTTCCTTCAACTCTGGGAAGGCTTTGCCCATTTGTTCGCTCAACACCTTTACCAATCTGTAAATAAAGGGTTTGTTGGTATCCAAAAAGGTGAATCCGTAGCGAATGGCACGGCGTAAAATCCTTCGGATGACATAACCGGCACCTGTGTTGCTCGGCAATTGCCCATCGGCAATGGAAAAGGCGACAGCTCGAACATGGTCAGAAATAACACGGATAGCAATATCGGTTTCTTCGTTGGTGCCATATTTTTTTCCCGTGATGATTTCCACCTCACGAATAAGCGGGGTAAAAACATCGGTATCGTAATTGGATTGCACCTCTTGAAGCACCATGCAGAGGCGTTCAAAGCCCATTCCTGTATCGATATGCTTTTCGGGGAGTGGTTCCAGACTTCCGTTGGCCTTGCGATTAAACTGCATAAAAACCAAGTTCCATATTTCCACTACTTGCGGGTGGTCTTGGTTCACCAATGAGGCACCATCCACTTTTTCTTTGTCCTCCTTAGATCGAATATCCACATGGATTTCCGAACAGGGTCCGCAAGGGCCTTGATCGCCCATTTCCCAAAAATTGTCTTTTTTATTCCCTTTTATGATTCGGTCTTCGGGCACAATCGCCTTCCACAAATCGTAGGCTTCTTGATCAAGCGGTAAATTATCCTCTTCGCTTCCTTCAAAAACCGAAACATAAAGACTGTCCTTATCTATTTTGAAAACCTCGGTAAGCAATTCCCAAGACCATGCAATGGCTTCCTTCTTAAAATAGTCCCCAATGCTCCAGTTCCCCAACATTTCGAACATCGTATGGTGGTAGGTATCCTTCCCCACTTCTTCCAAATCGTTGTGCTTTCCGCTAACCCGAAGGCATTTTTGAGAATCGGTGAGCCGTTTGCTCTTTGGAATGGAATTCCCTAAAAAGTATTCCTTAAACTGGTTCATGCCCGCATTGGTGAACATCAAGGTCGGGTCGTCCTTCATCACCATGGGAGCGGATGGTACAATTTTGTGGTTCTTTTCTTTAAAAAAGTTTAAAAACTGGTTTCTAACTTCTTGGGATGTCATTGAATTCCTAGGGTTTTCTTAAATTTAACACTTTAAGCAAAACAATTTTTATATTTGTTTGTTCTGATTAAAATGAGTGAGCAAAAATAGGATAAAATCCATTCATGTCTAAAGTAAAGTACTATTACGATCCGGATACACTTTCGTACAGAAAGATAGAACCGAAGAAATCCAAAAGATACAGGAATATTTTCCTGTTCTTGCTCGGCTCTGCGCTATTCGGTTTTATTGGATTGATTATTCTTTTGAATACCCGTTGGGTCAACACTCCCAAAGAACTTTCCTTGGAACGTGAGGTTCGGAACTACGAACTGCAATATGATATCCTGAGTCGAAAAATGGACCAAATGGAACAGGTTTTGGCCAACATTGAAGACAGGGACAACAATATTTACAGATTATATTTTGAAGCGAACCCGATACCCGAAGAGCAGCGAAGAGCTGGTTTTGGAGGGGTTAACCGCTACAAAGACCTGGAGGGCTTCAACAACTCTGAAATTATTATCGATGCCACCAAACGGTTGGACATTATTCAAAAAGAAATGGTGATACAATCCAAATCCTTGGACGAAATTGCCAAACTGGCGGAAGAAAAGGAGAAATTATTGGCTTCCATTCCGGCCATACAACCTGTTAGCAACGAAGACCTTACCCGAATGGCCTCTGGTTACGGTTGGCGATCCGATCCATTTACCAAAGCTCGAAAAATGCACTGGGGAATGGATTTTACAGCACCACGAGGCACTCCGATCTATGCCACTGGGGATGGAAAAGTGGTCCGTGCCGACAATAGATCTTCAGGTTACGGAAAGCACGTTCGTATCGACCATGGTTATGGCTATATTTCCTTGTACGGACATATGAGCAAATATAATGTTACCGTAGGTCAAAAAGTAAAACGAGGCGATCTTATCGGTTTTGTCGGCAGCACGGGGCGTTCCCAAGCACCGCACGTGCACTACGAGGTCTTCAAGGACGGTGAACGCATCAACCCCATTAACTTCTACTATGGAAGTTTGTCGGCCGAAGAATTTGAGAATATGCTCAGATTGGCCAATCAAGAGAATCAATCGCTGGATTAATGCACGTAGATCTGCCCGAAAAAAGATATTATGGCATTGGAGAAGTCGCCAAGGCCTTTGGGGTGAACACCTCCCTGATTCGTTTTTGGGAAAAAGAGTTTGATGTGCTCCAGCCAAAAAAAAACGCCAAGGGCAATCGCAAGTTTACGCCTCAGGATATTCAAAACCTTCAATTGATCTATCATTTGGTGAAGGAACGCGGGTTTACCTTGGATGGTGCCAAAATCCATCTGAAAGAGGAAAAACAAAAGGCGCTTTCCAACTTTGAAGTGATTCAAAAACTGCAAAAGGTAAAAGCGGAACTGCTCAAAATAAAAGAACAACTATAAATAAACACTAATACTTCAGGAAAATGAAAAAATGGTTAATCCCTTTGATTATTGTTGTGGTCATTGTCTTTGGTCTATACCGATGGGCAGTTGGCTTCAACAACACAGCGGTACAATATGAAGCGGACGCGAAAACTGCTTGGTCCAATGTGGAAAGCTCATACCAAAGAAGAAATGATCTTATCGGAAATTTGGTAAAAACCGTTCAAGGTGCGGCCGATTTTGAAAGAGGTACTTTGACCGATGTTATCGAGGCACGCGCCAAAGCAACATCCACCAACATTGATGCCAACAATATTTCTCCGGAACAGTTGGCCCAATTTCAACAAGCGCAAACCGGATTATCATCTGCGCTTTCCCGATTATTGGTCACAGTGGAACGGTATCCCGAATTAAAGGCCAATCAAAATTTCTTGGAATTGCAATCGCAACTGGAGGGTACGGAGAATAGAATCAACGTAGCAAGGGACAGATACAACGAATCGGTGAACATTTATGATGTCCATATCTCAAAATTTCCAAACAAAATATTTGCTGGTTGGTTTGGTTTTGAGGAAATGCCCAGATACTCGGCCGACCCAGGCTCGGAAAATGCTCCCGATGTGAACTTCGAATTTGATTAAATTATGTCGCAGGTAGAAGAGTTTTTGACTGCTGAAGAAGAAACTGATATCGTAAATGCCATTGTTGAAGCCGAAAACAACACTTCCGGTGAAATACGGGTACACATTGAAGGATCTTCAAAAATTGATCACTTCAGCAGGGCACAACAGGTGTTCCACTTCCTTAAGATGGACAACACCAAGGAGGGCAATGGCGTATTGCTCTACGTTGCCGTGGATGACAAAAAGTTTGTGATCTATGGCGGCGAAGGCATTGACAGGGCAGTTCCCAAGGGTTTTTGGGACACCACCAAAGATGTAATCGCTTCCCACTTTAAAAAAGGAAATTTTAAACAAGGTATTGTTGAAGGCATTTTGATGGCCGGCAAGGAGTTGCAGACTCATTTTCCATGGCAACAAAACGATACCAACGAACTGAACGATGCAATATCCAAAGGGTAGTTTTTTACTGTTTTTTTTATGTGTTTCCATAGCTTGGGGGCAATTCACCATACCTGAAAAACCGCAAAAAGAGACCAGCGTTTACGATTATGTGAACCTGTTATCACCCTCCCAGAGCAAGGCTTTGGAACAAAAGTTGGTTCGATATTCCGATAGTACCTCCACGCAAATTGTGGTTGCCATTATCCGCTCCACCGAAGGTGAACAAATCAACTATCTGGGGGCACAATGGGGGCAAAAATGGGGCATTGGGCAAGCTGATGACGATAATGGAGTTCTTATTTTACTGGCAAGGGACGACCGTAGAATTGCCATCAACACTGGCTATGGCGTAGAAGGCAGTCTCACCGATTTAATGTCGAGACGAATTATCGAAACCGTGATCATTCCAGAATTTAAAAAAGGTGATTATTATAATGGTCTGGACAAGGGTTCCGATGCCATTTTTAAAGTGCTTACGGGCGAATTTACCGAGGACCGCACCTTTAGTGGGGGCAAAAAGTTTCCACTTGACGCCCTTTTCCCTATCATCATTTTTATTGTCATCATCATTATTTTATGGAGCCGTAAGAACAAGGGCGGCAGAGGTCCAGGTGGTCGCAGGGGCGGCGGACTTGACATTTGGGATATGATCATCCTCAGCAATATGGGTCGCAGCTCAGGTTCTTCCGGTGGTTTTGGCAGCGGCGGAGGAAGCTTTGGCGGTGGTGGTTTTGGAGGCGGCTTCGGCGGAGGCGGCTTTGGCGGAGGCGGTGCTTCGGGTGGATGGTAAACAAAAAAGCAACCAACGCACCATATCTCCATCTTTTTGGAAAAGACATTATGCCAAAACAATTACTTCTTGTATTTATTTCCGTATTCGTTTTATCGTGTAAATCCGATGACAATTCAATTGATTGTTCTTTGGTGGATTGCTTTGTTGGTGAAAACACGCTTTATCTTCAGTTTTTACATCCTGACAATGATGACGATTTATTGAGCGATGGAACCATCGATATCGATTTGATAGAAATCATCAATGAGAATAGCGACGAGGTAACATTTACCGTTGAAGAATTTTCTGGAATGGGAGTTTTTTTGGCCATCCCCGTTTCTACGGAATCATTTGGACAAAAATCCTTTACAATAGATTTTGAAGAAGGTGATTCATTTACAGTTGATTTTGAAACAAGTTATTCCGAGGGTGAGGAATGTTGTGGCCCTTATACTCTCGTAGAAGGTTTTGAGGTCGACAACTACTCTTATGAGTTGGTCGAGCCTTCACCTTTACCTCTATTTAACAAAATCTATATTGATTGAAAACCTCGATCAAAATCGGATAAACCTGGGGCCTCCTCCTTTGTTTGGCGCACCTTTTCCGCCAAAGGAATCAAATTTGATGGTCAAGCTGCCCATAAAGTAACGTCGGAGCGCGGTTCCCTGAAAATCTTGCACAAAATCCTGGCCCGTGGTTCTTCGGGTATTGATGTTTTGGTTCAGCAAGTCGTAGGCCAGCACTTTTAGGGTAGCCTTCTTTTTGAACATTTGCAGACCTAAACTTACATTCCAAAATATGGCATCCTTATCAAAGCCATCACCTAAATTTCCGTTATAGCTATAGGTGATGTCATTCCCAAACACCACATTTTTGGGCCAATAAGAAGTCAGCTTAACGGAAAGGTTGTGGGTGGTAAAATCGACATCCTCCACATTGTCCAAATTATATCGTGTGGAATTTATGCCCAAGCGATATTCCGGTTCCACCTCTATCATTTCTTTGTAATTGAACAAAAGGCCAAGTCGTGGATTGAAGCTAAAGGTCTTCGCTTCCAACCTACTCCCATTGGTGAAACCTACCTGCTTACTAAAATTTATATTTGGTCCTATGTTAAACTTGAAACTATAGACACTGTCCTTTTTGATTTGTTTGGAATAATTTACGCCCATCCAACCATTGTAGTTTCCATCAACATTTTCATAAGTGGTGGTTCGTATAAAATCCTCATCCGTTGTGGTCACTGAAACCACTTTGTTCTGTTCAAAATTAACACCGGAATATGCAAACAGGCCCGTTCTATCTTTCCAATTGTAATTATTGAAATTCAAATAAACCCTATGATTTACCTGCGGACCCAAATTTGGGTTCCCTTCGATTATATTCAATGGATTGCTAACATTTGGCACTGGTTGTAGTTGATTCACCGATGGCAAATTAAGATCGGTATTGTATCTCAAACTCAACCTTTTGTTGCCTTTATTGTAATTAAAAAAGGAGCCCAAAAGCACTTGGCTGTAATCTTTGGAAAAAGAAGTGGATTGGATAAAATCCTGATTGTCAAAAGCAATCTGCTCCAAACGCGCCCGGACATTGAACCTGAATTTTTTTCCATTGGAACCGATTCTGATTTCCGGTGCGTGCTTGTTCACTTTAAAATTAAAGTCGGAACTTAACGTAGCGTTGTAAATGTAATCTCCACTTGCCTCGTCCAGATTGGAAACAGCACGTTCATTGTTCTGTTCCTGATTCTCATAGCCGTACCTAAAATCCAAGTAAAGATCCTTGCTCAAAGGTTGTCGGTAGGCCGCTCCAACTTCGTACCTATCATTGGAGTTATCGATAATGGTTTCTTGGTCCAATTCCTGGTCACTGGGGTCGTCACCAAAAATGCTGCTTTGGGAATTGATAAAGGATTCCGAATTGCTTACGGCGTTGTTATTGTTGAAATACAATCTTATGTAACCTCCTACGGTATCCAATTTCTTCATCAGCTCCACTCGATTGCTGAAATTTCTACGGAAACCATCACTTGTCTCCAAGGAATTATTACTGTTGATCAAGTTACCCTCTTCATCGGTGGATACCGTATTTTCCGTATTGGTGGAATTGGTGTTGTTTACACTTAAATTGGGTTGGACTGTAATTCTAGTGGTCTTGTCAATGTCAAACTCCAAATTGACGGAACCTTGATTGGAATTCGTGTTACCCACAAAACTGGTCTCCGTATCGGTGAAAAAGCTACCATCGGGCAAAATGTTCTCACGGGCTATTTTTTCGTCGTTGAATGAATCGCTATAGGAGAAAAAATAATTTCCGTCTATCCGGTATTTTCCCTTTTCTTGATCGGCATAGCTTCCCCCCAGTGTGGATGATGTCGTGATTCCCTGACCAAAACCAAAAGACATATTCCCAATCGTAAAACCGCCGTTTCCGTTTACATTTATATTTCTGGCACCCGAACTGCCAACCATTTCATAAATCTCATCGAATGAAAATCCAGGATTGTTGATATTGTTGGAACTGCCCAACACACTTATTCGCTGGGTATCGTTAAAATAATTGACCAACCCATTGGCTTGGTAGCGTTCATCCGTACCGTAACCACCGGACAATCGCCCCATATACCCCTTATTTTTATCCTCCTTTAGGGTTAGGTTGATGGTTTTGTTCTCGCCATCTCCTTCCTCCCCCATAAATTCCTGCTCCTTGGTTTTGGTATTGGTAATTTGGATTTTGCTGATGATATCCTTGGAAAGTGATTTGGTGGCCACCTTGGGGTCCGTGCTGAAGAACACTTGTCCGTTCACCAATACCTGATTCACCTCTTTGCCATTTACCGTTATGGTTCCGTCGCTGGCCACTTCAACCCCTGGTAACTTTTTGAGTACGTCTTCCACGGTGGCATCCGGTCGGGTCTTGAAAGAATCTGCATTAAATTCCAAAGTGTCGCTCTTTACCGTGATGGGGACCCGTTCCCCTATCAAGTCGATTCCCTCCAATTGCTGAACCTGTTCTTCCATTTTAATGGTACCCATTTCAATCACAGGCTCCAAGGCAACCTCCTTGGTTTGCGATTTGAATCCATTGGAAGAAAAAGCCAATCGTGCTTTTTTGTAAGCCGTTTTACCTTCCAGCGCAAAAACTCCTTTTGCATTGGTTATGGTATAGGTAATCAAACTGCTGTCTCTTAAAGTCTCGGCATAAATCGTTGCAGCCTCAATGGGCGAACCCGTGGCAGCATCCACAATTTTACCTTTGACCAAAAATTCCTGGCCGTATGAGTTAAAAGAAACAAATAAAAAAGTAAGGGTAAGGTAAGCGTAAAGTCTTTTCAAGTGATGGTTAGCTTTTTGATTGGAATGAATTGACGACCAAAATATTATTTTCGATTTTTAAAAACAGAAGGTTTAACGAAACTTTGAGAAAATCCGTACAAAAAATTGAAATAGCGAAAAAAACACGCTCCTACATTCATTCGTGAACTCAAACCAACTATCCATCAAGTTAGAGGACTCCGCTGATCAATTTTAATTATCTTGCTTTTGGTTATGTTTTTTCATTTTAAACACTCTTTTCTTATGTCCCGGTCATTCAAAACACTACTGATTACCCTACTGATTCTTGTCGCTTCTTGTAAAAAAAAGAGCGGCTCCGAAACCGATAATCTTTTTAAGTTCAAGGACTACATCAGTTATCACACCAACGGTAACCAAAGTATTTCCACACCTATTACCATTGCTTTGGCCCAGCAATTGGAACAATTTGAACTGACCCAAGAGTTACCATCGGAATATTTGGACATTTCACCAAAGGTGGATGGCGAACTCATCATTAATAATGGAAGGGAACTTACCTTTCAGCCAACCGAATATTTAAAGCCGAATACGGAATACACCGTTAGCCTGAAGCTCAACAAACTCTTCGAGGATATAGAAAGTGAATTCAAGACCTATACGTTCAGTTTTAAGACCATAGCCCCAAATTTCAGAATCAATTTGGGAGATTTACAATCCTACAGCAAAGATTGGCAATACCTCACTGGTACCTTGGACGCTTCGGATATTTTGGATGCATCAAAAATAAACTCGGTGCTTTCCGTTAAACAAGGAGACAAAAACATTCCTGTAACGTGGGACAATGCCGAAGGGAATGCGCAATACTTCAGTTTTAAAATTGATAGTATCTCCAGAAAAACAGATGATAGCGAGCTCACTATAAATTGGACTGGCGACGGTTACAATATTGAAAACGAAGGCTCCGAAACCTATCCGATTCCAGGTAAAAACAAATTTGTGATTGTTGATGCCAAAACAACATCCGCTCCAAATGCTGTATTGGCCCTAAATTTTTCCGAACCCTTAAAACAAGACCAAAACCTAAACGGTCTGGTAACCATTGAAAACGCCGAAAGTTTGCGCTACGAAATCAATGGAAACGTTTTGAGTGTTTATCCCTCCAACCGAATTTTGGGAGAGGTTCGTGTCAATGCATTTCAAGGTATTAAAAGCGAATATGGTTTTACTCTGAAGAACAACTTTTCTGAACTGGTCTCTTTTGAGCAATTAAAACCTGCCGTACGACTCATTTCCAAAGGAACCATTTTGCCCAATGCGGCATCAACACCCATATATTTTGAAACGGTCAATCTTACCGCAGTTGAAGTTCGTGTCATCCAAGTATATGAAAACAACATGCTGCAATACCTCCAAAATTATGACTTAACGGAAAATTATAATCCCGATTTCAGGCCTGTGGGTCGAAGAGTAGCATACAAAGTTATTCCCCTGACCGAAGATGACAATAAAAATACCAGTTATTGGCAGGCGCATGGTTTGGATTTGTCCAAATTGATTAAGGTTCATCCCGGTTCGTTGTATCGGGTCGAATTCAGCTTTAAGAAAGAACACACCTCTTACGATTGTGGTGATGGTGCAGAAACCGAAGAATCAAAAACCGAATATGCATTGGAACAAAGTTCTGATGAAGCCTCAGAAGAAGAACGCTATTGGGATAATGAAATCTACAATTACAGAAACTATGATTATAATTGGGAAGAGCGTGACAACCCCTGTCATTCCGCTTACTACAATTACGATAGAATAGCCGCCACCAATCTATTGGGAAGCGATTTGGGACTTATCGTCAAAAAAGGAAGCAATCGCTCCCATCATTTTGCAGTGACCAATTTGCTCACCACCCAACCCGTAGCAGGTGCTAAAATAAAGCTCTACAATTACCAACAACAACTCATTGGCGAGACCACTACCGATACCAAAGGTCTATCCGTTTATGATAGTGATAAGGGCATTGCCTTTGCCGTGGCCGAGCACAGCAACAATTTCGCCTACGCCAAACTTGCAGATGGCAACGCATTATCCCTCAGTAAGTTCGATGTTTCTGGCGAGCAGCTGCAAAAAGGTTTACAAGGCTATTTGTATACCGAAAGAGGAGTGCACCGACCAGGCGATGTTATCCATTTAACCTTTGTTTTGGATGATAATGCCAATCCATTGCCCAAAGGGCACCCCGTAGCATTGGAGGTCAGTGATGCCCGTGGCAAATTGGTGCAACGCAATGTACTCAAAGAAGGAAGCATTCCCGTTTCGGATGGATTCTATGCCAAAAAAGAAAAGAATTTTTACTATTTCCCTATCCCGACCGATGCTAACGCCCCAACGGGAAATTGGTCGGCCAAAGTGATTGTGGGCGGTGCACAATTCAGTAAAACCTTAAAAGTGGCCACGGTAAAGCCCAACCGATTAAAAGTGGATTTTGCTTTTGATGACGAAGTACTGGAAACAAATACTTTCAATCGCGGAAAAGCAACCGTAAAGTGGCTGCACGGTGCTCCTGCCCGAAACCTAAAAATTGATATCAATGCCACTTTGAGCCAAACCTCAACCGCCTTTCCAAACTATAAAAATTATATTTTCCAAGACCCAGCTCGTTCGTTCAATGAGACTGAACTGCAATGGATATCAGCAAATTTGGATGCCAATGGTGAATTGGACATCAATAAAAAAATAGAAGTCAATGGCAATGCACCTGGAATGTTGAAGGCAACCTTCACCACCAAGGTTTTTGAGGGTGGAGGTGACTTTTCCATTGATGTATTCTCCAAGAATTTGGCCCCATTTTCAAATTTTGTGGGACTCCGTTCCCCCGAAGCCAAACAATACGGCTCTTTCTTAACGGATGACAACAACACCTTTGATGTGGTCACTGTGGATGCCCAAGGAAATCCATCATCCAACAGAAAACTAAAAGTACAAGTATTCAAAATTGAATGGCGCTGGTGGTGGAACCGCGGTTCTGATAATTTGTCACGCTATGAAAATGCTACCGTACACCGTCCTTTCAAGGAAATGGAGATTACGACCGGAAGTAATGGAAAGGGCAATTTCAACATCAATGTTCCCAATGAACAAGGAGGCCGTTACTTGATTCGTGTTATTGATGAAGTCTCTGGACACGCTACGGGACGCACCGCTTATTTTTACCGCAATTGGTGGCGAAGACCCGCATCCGCAGATGCGGAAAGTTCCAAAATTCTCATCTTCTCCACCGACAAAGAAAAATACACTTTGGGAGAAGAAGCAACGGTCACTTTCCCATCAGATAAGGGTGGACGTGCTTTAGTAAGCATCGAAAACGGCACGGAGGTCCTCTCCCAACAATGGATTGAGACCTCGGCCAAAGAAACCAAGGCAACCATTCCAATAACTGCCGAAATGGCCCCGAATGCCTATATCAACATTTCCTTGTTGCAACCGCACAGTCAGGTCAAAAACGATCTGCCCATCCGATTGTATGGCGTTGTTCCGCTCTTGGTGGAAAATCCGGCTACCTTTTTGGAACCAGAAATCAGTATGCCCGATGTTTTGGAACCAGAAGAATCTTATAATGTCACCGTTTCGGAGGCCAATAAAAAACCGATGACTTATTCGTTGGCCGTGGTGGACGAAGGCCTTCTGGATTTGACACGCTTTACCACTCCCGACATTCACAGTTCTTTTTACGCCAGACAAGCTTTGGGTGTAAAAACCTTCGATATTTTTGATGATGTGATGGGCGCCTACTCTGTAAGTGTGGATAATATCTATGCTATTGGTGGCGGTGGCATCGGTGCTGGTGCCAAAAACCGAAAAGCACAACGTTTTAAACCTGTGGTCACCTATTTGGGTCCATTTACCCTAAAG